>Ga0265294_10001645_pt1 | contig 30094 bp, 37 predicted proteins | sample MunlanPumphouse3_FD_192504 | JGI IMG/M metagenome (GOLD analysis project Ga0265294, IMG submission 192504) | Groundwater microbial communities from a municipal landfill in Southern Ontario, Canada - Pumphouse #3 | ecosystem: Environmental > Aquatic > Deep subsurface > Groundwater | place...
CTTGACAGTGAACTTTAATAGCTTCATGTGCTACTTTCATGGCGTTCAGCAAATCATCTTCACTTACTTCCTTCATCTCACCTTCCACCATCATGATGTTGTCGAGAGTAGCGGCAACAATGATATCCATATCAGCATCCTCGAGTTGGGCAAATGTCGGATTCACCACAAATTCACCGTTGATTCTGGCTACGCGTACTTCTGAAATTGGTCCGTTGAAAGGAACATCCGAAACTGCCAAAGCAGCCGAAGCAGCCAATCCGGCCAATGCATCCGGCATATCAACACCATCAGCAGAAACCAGCATTACATTCACGAATGTTTCAGCATGAAAATCGTCCGGGAATAACGGACGCAACGCACGGTCAACCAAACGGGAAACCAGGATTTCATAATCTGAAGCACGACCTTCACGACGAAGGAAACCTCCGGGGAAGCGACCAAATGCCGCAAATTTTTCTTTATAATCCACTGAAAGCGGCATAAAATCCGTTCCGGGAACTGCATCTTTGGCAGCGCATACCGTTGCCAGTAACATGGTGTTACCCATGCGCACCATCACTGAACCGTCGGCTTGTTTGGCCAGTTTTCCGGTTTCGATGGTAATTTCTCTTCCATCACCCAATGCGATGGTTTTTGTAACTACGTTCATACAAAAATTACATTTTTTTTTTAATATCTATTTATCGCGTGCAAAGATACAATTTTATCATGGATTTTTATGCATAATTCTGTAAAAACGTGGAAGTTTGATGAACTTTTTGATGCAGGCAGACGTTTCAATTTTACTGTAAATGTCTGTTTAACCACATAAATTTCATCTATATCAACATTGAAAATATCAGTTTGTTTAATTAAAACAGATGAATTTACTTTGCATCAGTAAAAAACAATTAAAATTATTAATTAACTATTAATCGTAAGCATTATGGAGTCAAACGAAAATTATGTGATGCCCCGCATCGGAGAGAAAGCACCTTCTTTTACTGCAGTAACAACCCAGGGAAATATCAATTTCCCGGATGATTATGCCGGCAAATGGACCATCCTGTTCAGCCATCCTGCTGATTTTACGCCGGTTTGTACATCAGAATTTATGACTTTCGCATCGATGGACAAAGAATTCCATGACCTGAATTGTCAGTTGGTTGGTTTGTCGGTGGACGGACTTTACAGCCATATTGCCTGGTTACGTACCATCAAGGAAAAAATCGAGTATAAAGGCATGAAAAATGTGGAGGTAAACTTCCCGCTGATTGAAGATATCACCATGGAAGTAGCTAAGAAATACGGGATGATTCAACCGGGAGAAAGTAATACGAAAGCAGTACGCGCTGTATTCTTTATTGACGCGATGGGTATTATCCGCACCATTATATATTATCCGTTGTCGTTGGGAAGAAATTTCGACGAACTGAAACGCGTATTGATTGGTTTGCAAACTGCTGATAACTTCGGCGTAGCATTGCCGGCCGACTGGCGTCCAGGCGACGATGTAATTGTACCTACAGCTGGTTCGTGCGGTGTTGCTAAGAGCAGAATGGAAGGTCAGGAAGAAGGGGTAACCTGCTACGACTGGTTCTTCTGTACCAAGAAATTAGACAAAGCAAAAGTAGAAGCTGCTTTGGGTAAGAAAAAAGCTTAGTTTTTTTAGGGTTTAGATTAGTTTTTAGGTAAATTGTGGAAGAGAGACGGGAAACTGTCTCTTTTTTTTTTTTTTGTTAAAAATGGAATATTATGAACATAAGTTCAAAACTATTTGTAACTTTGCGCTGTATTTATTGAAACATAACTAATATAATCATTATGAAAGTAGCTGTAACATCAATTGATAATCAATTAGAATCGGTTATTGATCCCAGATTTGGCCGTTGTGCATTTTTTACAATTTATGATGCTGAGAGCCATGCGGTGGAGTTTTTCGCCAATCCGGCAAAAGAAGCTGCAGAGGGTGCTGGTCCTGCTGCGGTTCAGTTTATTGCAAAGCATCAGGTTAATAAAATTATTTCAGGTGATTTTGGTTCCAAAATAAAATCATTACTACAGGCATTAAACATTGAAATGCAGATTGAAAAAGATCAGCAAAAAAGGATAATTAACATATTAAAAGAACTTTAAAAATTACAATTATGCCAGGATTAAATCAAAAAGGTCCCATGGGAGAAGGAGCGATGACAGGTCGTAGGATGGGAAAATGTACCAATTTCGGGACAAAAGTAAAAAAAGAAGAACAGCGTGATGTTGTTCAGGATTCAGAAAATCAGCAAAACTTTACAGCTTTTGATGAAAGAGCCGGTATGGGTTTTGGTCGTGGACGTAGGGGTATGGGAAGAGGTCTGGGTCGCGGACAAAATGGTAACAGTTTGGGCATGGGACGGAGACGTCGCAATCGTTTTGGTAACGGAAACAATTAATTAATGAATTGATAAAAATGGAGAAATGTATTGCCCTTCCGTTGGAGGGAGGAGTATTGTGTGCTCATTTCGGGCATTGCGAAGAATTCGCGATTGTAAAAGTAGTTGACAATAAAATTACAGAAGTAAAAGTGCTAACACCGCCAGAGCACGTACCGGGTTTGTATCCGCGTTGGGTAGCATCATTTGGTGTTACAGATGTTATTGCAGGGGGGATGGGTCAAAAAGCTATTAATTTGTTCAACGAACAAAATATCAATGCTTTTGTCGGCGCTCCGCTTGAAGATGCTGAGACGTTGGTGAATGATTTTATAGCAGGAAAATTAAATTTAAATGCCAATTATTGTGACCACGATGCAAACCACCAACACAGCTGCAGTCATTAAGTTGAAAATGGATGTGGATGGAAGATGCATGGATTGTATGTTCCGGACTTTTGAGCGATTAATGGACAGATTTCAGTTGAATGAAGCTGATCGTCAACGCTTTTTTCAGTTTTATAATGTTACTATGGCAAAAGGGATGGGATTAACCATGCCACAAATACATCGCGAATTAAACAGGGAGTTTTTCAGGATTACGAAGATTGCAGACCCTTATGCAGACGAGAAACTGAAAAGCAACCTGATTGCGTTGAAAATTTACGATGATTTTCGTCCCAAAGTAATTAAATCTCAGGATCCTTTTGACATGGCTCTACGATTATCAATTGCCGGTAATATTATGGATTATGGTCCCAATGCTGAATTTGATATTCAACAAACCATTGAACATGTTATGCAGTCGCATTTTGCCATCGATCATAGTTCGGAATTGAAAGCGCGTCTTAAAGAAGCAAAGCGGGTTTTGTACCTGGGAGATAATACCGGTGAGATTGTCTTCGATAAATTATTTATCGAAATGATTATGCATAACAACCTGACTTACGCTGTGCGGGGTGCTACAGTATTAAACGATGCTACCTTTCAGGATGCCGAACAAATCGGTATGGATCAAGTTGCTGATGTAATTACAAATGGTTATGATGCTGCTTCAACTGTGTTGAAGGAATGCAGTCAGAAATTTGTTGATCTTTTTCAATCCGCGGATGTGATTATTTCCAAAGGACAGGGAAACCTCGAAGGGCTGATCGATGAAAACGATCCAAGAGTGTTTTATCTGTTGATGGTTAAATGTGACGTGATTGCCGAATTATTGAAGGTATCTACGGGTAGTTTTGTTGTGTATAATTCGAAGCTATAAGTGAATTAATAAAATTCATCAGGATCATGGTGTCAGAAAGTTTATTATATACAATTATTGCCTTGTTTGTTGCCAGTGTTGGTAGTGTCGCACTGGCTGGCTTGTTGTTGTTAATCAAAGACAATAAATTGCAGGTAATCTCTACTCACCTCACATACTTAGCCGGAGGAACATTACTTGGTGCAGCTTTTCTGGGGATGATTCCCAAAGCAATTACCCTTGCCGATGGAGGTCTGATATTATTGCTCATCTTATCAGGAATTATGTTTTTCTTTATTCTTGAAAAGATAATTATCTGGAGAACTTGTCGTAATAAAGATTGTGAGCGCCAATTACATGCCGCAGCACCTATGATTTTGATTGGTGATGCTTTTCATAACGCGATTGATGGAGTTGTAATTGCTGCTGCTTTTTTGACATCTAAAGAAATGGGTGTCTTTGTAACTCTATCAGTGATTTTTCACGAAATTCCACAGGAGTTGGGTGATCTCGGAATATTGCTTCGAAGTGGTATGTCGAGATCAAAAGCCTTGATTTACAACATGCTTTCAGGGAGTACTGCGCTGATTATAGGTGTTTTAGCATACTTTTTTATGGATTTGGTTCGTTCGTTAATCCCTTATGCTTTGGCTTTTTCTGCTTCCAGTTTCTTGTATATCGCATTAGCTGATTTAATTCCGGAGATGCATAAAAAAACCAGGCTGATGGAAGGAATTGTTCAAATTGCATTGGTAATTATAGGCATCATGATTATTTATCTGATAAAAAATATTTAATGGAAAGAATGGGTTTAAAAATTGCCATTGCAAGCGGGAAAGGGGGTACCGGGAAAACCTTTGTTTCAACCAATCTTTTTAATGTATTAATGCAGGAATCTGTGCCGGTTACCCTGGTTGATTGCGATGCCGAGGAACCAAATGACAGAGAGTTTATTCCCGGAGACAATACGAATAGTTTTGATGTAACTCAGGAGGTCCCGGTGATTGATACTGCTACCTGTACATTTTGTGGAAAATGTGCTGAATATTGTCAATATAATGCTATTTTCTTTTTGCAGGAAGAACGTGTGATTCAGGTTATGGAGGATTTATGCCACGGTTGTGGTGCTTGTTTTGTTGCTTGTGAATATCGTGCAATTACACCCAAAGAGTCGGTTTTGGGAACTGTAAACAGCTTTCAGATAACAGAGAATACTACTTTGATAGAAGCCCGCATGAAGGTGGGTGTTCACAGCCCGGTTCCGGTTGTTAAAGCAGCCATTAAGCAGGCGAAGCCGACCGATCTGGTTTTGATGGATGCGCCTCCCGGCACCTCTTGTCCATTTATTCAAACAGTTAATCTGGCTGATTATGTAATTTTGGTAACTGAGCCAACTCCGTTTGGTTTGAGTGATTTAAAACAGTCGGTAGAGACACTGAAAAGCATGGGGAAAAGATACGGAGTTATTATAAACAGAGCCGGATTAGGTGATGAGGGAGTATTTAATTACCTCGAACAAGAAAAGATTTCCTTGTTGATGTCAATTCCATTTGACCGTGAAATTGCTTCGGTTTATTCAACAGGAAAATTGCTGACCAATGAATTTCTCGAATGGAAAGCTAAATTCAGGGAATTGTTTAATATAATTACAGCACAGTATGGAAATAGCAGTTATTAGCGGAAAAGGGGGAACAGGTAAAAGTGCTGTCAGTGCTGCATTTGCTACTTTAAATGAAAATGTGGTCCTCGCTGATTGTGATGTGGATGCTGCGAATCTGTATCTGATTTTCAATCCAGTGATACGGGAGGAAAACGTTTTTGTTTCAGGTCAGAAAGCAATAATAGATAAAGATATTTGTACCAACTGTGGCATTTGTATGGATTATTGCCGTTTTGATGCGATTACTGAGAACAATGGTGAAATACTTATTGATGAAACTTCTTGTGACGGTTGTCAGTTATGCGCCCGTGTTTGTCCCGTTGAAGCCATCAGCATGATAAAAGAAGATAAAAGTCGGTTGTATGCAGGTGATTTCAGAAATGGAAAAATGGCGTATGGACGTTTGTCACCCGGAGAAGAAAACTCCGGACGACTTGTGGATGTAGTGCGTGATAAAGCGAAAGAATTGGCCATAGCATCAGCCATTGATATGATTATCATCGATGGTCCTCCGGGAATTGGTTGTCCGGTGATTTCGTCTGTCACCGGAGTCGATCGGGTCGTGGTGGTTACAGAGCCGACTTTGTCCGGATTACACGATTTAAAACGAACCTTGGAGGTGACTTCAAATTTTAACATTAAGACACAAGTTTTGGTCAATAAATATGATTTGAATGAAACGATGACTGACAATATAGAGGCTTATTGTGGGGAGCAAGGAATTGCTGTCACAGGTAAAATCCCTTTTGATCCACAGGTTGTGGAAGCAATGGTTCATTGTCAAAGCATTGTGGAGTATGCGCCGGATTCGGAAGTTGCGCATGTGATTTCTAAGGCATTTGAAGTTATTTGATTGTAAGGTTAACTCGTTTAAAAATTAATTGTTATGATAAGTTTTGGGCCAATACCATCCCGAAGATTAGGTAAAAGTCTGGGGGTTAACAATATTACCTCCCAAAAGGTTTGTACCTATTCTTGTGTTTATTGTCAGGTTGGATTGACCCATCAGTTCAGCGTGACGAGACAAGCCTTTTATGATCCTTCCGTGATTTATCGGGAAGTAAAAAATCATCTGAGGAAATTAGATGAAAAAGACTTCCCGGACTACTTGACATTTGTTTCAAACGGCGAACCCACACTGGATATAAATTTGGGGGAATCTATCGGATTATTGAAAAATCTCGAGATACCAGTGGCTGTAATAACCAATGCTTCTTTGCTATCAGATCAACAGGTGAGAGCTGATTTAAAGTTTGCCGACTGGGTTTCGGTGAAGGTCGATAGCGGAGATGAGCGGATATGGAAGAAAATCAACAGACCGCATCCGGCCATTCAGTTTGAAAAACACATACAGAGTATATTTGATTTTTCAAAAGAGTTCACAGGTCAGTTGGTTACAGAGACAATGTTGGTGAATGAGTTGAATGATACAGAAGAACTACTGATGCAAACGGCAAAATTAGTTTCATTGATACAGCCAGCAAAGGCGTATATATCGATACCAACTCGTCCGCCGGCGATTAAAACAGTGATTTCCCCCGATGGTAGCGTTATCAATAAAGCGTATCAGATTTTCAAAGAAGCCAATATAGAAACTGATTTAATTCTAGGTTTCGAAGGAACAGATACCGGTTTTACCGGCAATGCTTTTGAGGATATCATCAATATCTGTAGTGTTCATCCAATTAGGGAGGATACGATGCAAGAGTTGTTAATGAAAAATAAAGCCGACAACACAACATTATCAACCTTGTTGCATAATAATTTAATTCAACAGGTAGAATACCGATCTGAAAAGTTTTACATAAGAAAATTCAGAGCATAAATTTAAAATTATATTGTAAGTAAAATGGATTCACAAACAAATTCAAAAAAACAAGGAGAAGGACATCCGATAGAAAAGATACAGATTTCGAATATCAGTAAAATTTTGTTGGTTTCTTCCGGCAAGGGAGGTGTAGGTAAATCGACTGTAGCAGCAGGATTGGCTGTTTCACTCGCGTTGGAAGGATATTCGGTGGGGTTATTGGATGCGGATATTTTTGGACCGTCAGTTCCTACTTTGTTTCATTTAACAGATGATGTTTGTCCGGAAGTAGAAGAAGTTGATGGTAAACACATGATGATTCCTTTTGAACGTTGCGGAATTAAAATTATGTCCATAGGCTTCTTTTTTGATGAAAAACAACCGGTAATCTGGCGTGGACCCATGGTTTCGAATGCTTTGAAGCAGTTGTTGACCCAAACAAGTTGGGGTAAACTGGATTATTTGATTATTGATACTCCTCCCGGAACCGGAGATGTCATGATTACCTTATTGCAACAGTTTGAGGTGTGGGGTGCTGTTGTGGTTACAACTCCTCAATTGGTAGCACTGGCTGATGTACAAAAAACGATTAGTATGCTGCAGGATAAAAATATTGGAACAAATGTGTTAGGGGTTGTTGAAAATATGTCGTGGTTTTCTCCCACGAAACACCCCGATGAAAAATATTATCTCTTTGGGAAAGGAGGAGGACAACAATTATCCCAAGTTTTTAATATACCTTTGTTGACACACATTCCGTTAAATGAAAAGTTAGGTGTAAATTGTGATGAAGGAAATATTAATGACATCTTTTCAGAAAATAATATAAAAGAAGCGTTTGATACTTTGATATTTGCTTTAACAAATAAATGAAATAATGAACTTTTTTTATGATTGAACATGAATATCAATTCAGAGTTGCCTACCCCGATACCGATCGGATGGGAACCGTACATCACGCCAATTATGTGAAATATTATGAGACAGCACGATGGGAATTGCTTCGAAGCATCGGACTTCCATATTCAGAACTTGAGGCGGCAGGAATTATGTGTCCGGTGGTCAGGATGAATTTTAAGTTTATTAAAACAACACGTTACGATGAATTGTTAACTATCAGGACAACCTTGAAACAGGTCGAAGGTGCGCGAATTTGGTTTAGTTATAAACTATATAATGAAAAGCTTGAATTAATCAATAAAGCTGAAACGGAATTGGTGTTTGTTGGAACTGAAGACTGAAAACCGTATAAAACCCCTGAAGTTTTGCTGAAAGCGATAGAAAAACATAATAAATAAATTATCATTAGCACAAAAAAATGATTGTCATGCTGATGCTACTTGTGTTTTGTGTATCTTTTTTGTTCATAATTTAGTTCAAAATATGTCTCGTCCCAAACAACATAGAAAAGTTGGTTCTCCACCTTTGATGAAGGGGTATAAACCTTTTGGTATTCCCCGTACGGAGCTTGAAACCATTGTGCTGCAGTTTGATGAATACGAAGCCATTCGTCTGCTCGATTATGAAGGGTTACTGCAGGAACAGGCTGCTGAAAGGATGAATGTCTCCAGACCTACGCTAACCCGTATATACGAACAAGCACGGCGGTCGATAGCTAAGGCATTTGTCGAAGGGAAAATGATCCTGATAGAAGGAGGAAACGTGGAATCCGACCGTGATTGGTACCGTTGTAACAGATGTAATAAACTGATAGGAGGATTAGCCAACCATGTCAGGTGTAAACATTGTACCAGTTATGGTGATGATGAACTGGTTCCAATTATAAAAAAAGAATCTCCTGTGTCAAAATAAATATCTTGACACATAAGGAAACAATTATAATAATCCCCTCAGTTCCCCCTTTAGGGGGTGGAAGGGGCTAGTACATATACACATGAAAGTGATCGTATTATCAGATAATAGATTGGTTGACAATAATTTTGAATCGGAACATGGTTTGTCGGTATATCTTGAGACAGAACAGTACAAATTTCTTTTTGATACCGGAGCTTCTGATGTTTTTATTCGCAATGCCGCCAAAGCCGGAGTAGATCTTACGCAAGTGGATTATGTGTTTATCTCTCACGGTCACCGCGACCATGCCGGGGGATTGGAGCAGTTTCTTCAACTGAACCGAAAAGTGAAAGTGGTCTTGTCGAAATATGCCCTGAACAGAAAATATTACTCGAAACGAACCGGTTTCCGTGAAATTGGGGTGGAACTGGATATGTCACGATATCCCGGTCGTTTTTTGTTTGTAGAAGATCAGCCTGTGTTGGCTGAAAACATACATGTGTTGAAACCTTTTGTACGCTTATTTCCTATCCCGGAAGCAAACAGAACACTTTTCATGGACAGAAGAAGTGGACTGGTATTGGATGAATTCAAACATGAAATTGTCGTGGCAATTGGTGAACATGAACTCTTTGTGTTTACCGGTTGTGCGCATTTGGGTTTATTAAACATGCTCGAATCGGTCACGGGAAAAACAGGTAAATTCATACGATACGTGGTTGGAGGCTTTCATTTACTTGACAGTACCGATACTCAGCAATATGAAAACCCGGACGCCATTGATGCCATTGTGCAACAAATCCGGAAAGATTATCCTCACACCCTGTTCTACACCGGACATTGTACCGGCGATGAAGTTTGCCGGCGTTTAACCCGGGAATTTCCCGGACAAATGCATGCTTTTTATGCCGGAATGGAGGTTGGATTGAACATTGATTCGCACAAATAATTGTTTTATAATTTATTTCCCCAGCTCCTCGAAAACCAACTTTGTCCTGCAGCTGGTTTGTTCATTATGACAAATTTCGAAGAGAAAGGTGTCGTTATCCAAAGCCAATCGTAGCAGCACCCATGAAAGTACCTTATCATTGAGCTTTTGCAATCCGAAACCACTCTCTTCAGCATTATACTGAGCTGCAGTCAACAGCAGGTCGGTCAAGGATGAAAGGATAATTATAAAATCACTCCACGCTGAATTTATAAATGCAATATTCTTCGTATTTTTCTCCCGGTCTCAATACCGAAGACGGAAAATGCGCGATATTCGGTGAGTTCGGGAAGTTCTGTGTTTCGAGGCAAACGGAATCTTGTTCGGCGTAGGTCTTTCCGTATTTGCCAGGTTGTTTTTCTACCCAGTTGGCGGTGTAAACCTGAACGCCAGGTTGGGTAGTAAGTACTTCCATTTTGCGACCGCTTACCGGTTCATAAAGCGTAGCAGCCAGGGCTAATTCTTTCGGCTGGTTTTTGCGGATGGTCCAGTTGTTGTCGATTCCGCGACCGGGTATGTATTCGGGTGCATCAATCACCTTGTCGATCCGGGTTGGCTGACGGAAATCAAAGGGAGAGTTGTCCACCGGACGAATTTCACCTGTCGGTGAGGCTGTATCATCCAACACGGTATGAAAATCGGCATTGATTTGCAGGATGTGATCGCGTATCGTCCCGTTGCCGGCACCTTTCAGGTTGAAATAAGAGTGGTTAGTGAGCCCGATGATCGTGGGTTTGTTGGTCGTTGCCTCATACATTATTTTCAGCTCGTTGTTGTCAGTAAGGGTATAAGTCACACGGCATTCTAAAGTGCCCGGATAACCTTCTTCGCCATCTGGTGAAATGTATTGCATCCGGATGCTGTTTCCCGAAACTTCTTTTACTTCCCATACCTGTGCGTTGAAACCCTTGATACCACCGTGCAATGCATTGCCGCCATTGTTTTGAACCAGTGTATATTCTTTCCCGTCGAGCGTAAATTTACCATTTTTGATGCGGTTGGCAAATCGTCCGCAGGTGGCACCGAAGTACGGTTCTTTGTTGATGTTTTCCTGCAGGGTGTCGAAGCCCTGTACCACATCTTCGAAATTACCGTTTTTATCAGGAACAAGTAAGCGGATGATTTTTGTCCCGTAGTTTGTTACTTCGGCAACCATGCCGTTTTTGTTTTTGATGGTGAAGAGTTTTGCTTCTTGACCATTTATGTTGATTGTTTCCATTTTAATATTTTTAAACCTGTCAGGCTTTTAAAACCTGACAGGTTTGAAAGGGTTAATTTAATTTGGTAGCCCCATCTCCAATTTCAGCAATATAAAAATCGGGTTTGATACCAATCCGTTTTTCGTAGTTGGCGCCTACTTGCGCGATGAAGGTATTGATGGCTTCTTCTTTTACCAGCGATACGGTGCAACCGCCAAAACCGCCACCGGTCATGCGGGAGCCAATCACGCCGTCGATTTTCCAGGCTTCCTCGGCCATGCAGTCGAGTTCCGGACCAGTTACTTCGTAATCATCACGCAATGACACATGTGAAGCGTTCATCAATTGACCAAATTTTACGATATCACCAGCCTTCAATGCATTGACGGCATCAGAAGTACGCTGTACTTCACCTACAACGTGGCGGGCGCGTTTGTGGGCTATCGGATCAGTAATAGCCGATTCGATACTTTTGAATTCAGCTTCAGTCAGCTCTGCTAGGTATTTCAGCGGACGAACGGTATTCAGTTGTTCTACAGCTTTTTTACATTCAGCAACTCGCTGGTTGTAGGCACCAGAATCTAATTTATGAGGTGAGTGGGTGTTTGAAATCACGATTTTCACGCCTTTGAGTTTTACCGGTACCAGTTCAAATTCAAGGGTGTCGCAGTTCAGGTGCACTGCATGGTCTTTTGCCCCGTTGGCAGAAACAAACTGGTCCATGATGCCGCAATTCACCAACGCAAATTCGTGCTCGGCTTTCTGACCAATCAGCGCGATGTCAGCGCGGTTGAATCCGGTTCCCAGCTGGTCGTTGAGTGCGAAAGCTGTTACGACTTCCAGGGCAGCAGAAGAAGAAAGTCCGGCTCCGTTAGGCACATTCCCCCAGATCAGGATGTCGTAACCTTGCGTGAAAGTAATGCCTCTCTTGATAAATTGAGCCATCACGCCCAGTGGGTAATTGACCCATGATTTTTCCAGACGGGTAGTTAATTGGTCAAAATTGAGTGAAATTACTTCGGGTTGGTTTAGAGATCTGAAGTTCATTACTTTTTTGTCGTTTTTGGTCAGTAGTAAGTTGGTGCCAAAACTTAGCGCACATGGGAAAACAGCGCCTCCGTTATAGTCGGTATGTTCCCCGATGAGGTTTACACGTCCGGGAGCAAAATACATGGCTTCTGCCGGTTTACCATAGGCAGCTTGAAATGCTGTTTTTAAATCTTGTGTTGTCATTTTTTTATTTAGTTTGATGTTTTCAAAAGGTTGCGCAAAATAACAAAAAAAAACAAGAACATGGTGTCTCAAATTGATGTTCTTAAACAGAAGAAAATAAAATTATATGATTTTGGAACAAATTGGATAATTTGTGCTGCAGATTAGTTTATACTTACTGTTTTTTATTTCTTAATCAGGCTATCGCGAGGGTGAAAACGCTGATGGTGATATAATCTGTTTCCATTAAGGCCATCATACATGCTTCGAGGGTAGAACCTGTTGTCAGCACATCATCCACCAACAATACATGTTTTTTCCGGAAAACTGTTTCGTCGTTTAGCGTGAAAATGCCGCTCGTGTTTTGATATCGTTCAAAAATGGATTTTTTAGTTTGGGTAGCATTTTCTCTGATGCGTATGAGATGAGAGTTGTCAACTGGCTTATTCAATACTTCTGATAGACCTTTGGCTATCCATTCACTCTGGTTGTAGCCTCTTTTCGCATATTTTTTAGGATGAAGGGGAACCGGAACTATTACATCAACAGAGCAAAAATCCGGAGAGTCCAACAGGTCGATGGCGGCATATTTACCGATAACCCTGCCCACTTCTTTGTTGCCATGGTATTTTAATTCATGTAATAGTTTTTGAAAAGGAGAACCTTTGTAGAAATGAAAGCAAGAGGTAGCACGGTGTACCTGAACCTTCCCCCAGAATCTTTTTTCAACGGTATTGTCGGTTTGCAGATGATAGTTGGTTTTGGGCATTTCGTGGAGACATTTCAGGCAAATAATGGATTCTCCACGGACAAGGATTTCATTGCAAATGATGCATAAATTGGGGTATAACAAATTAAGCAGGTTTGTAAACAGCGATTTCACAGTTAATCAATTTGTTAAGATAATGAACTATAACCATATAAGGTATATAAGTTCATGTAGGTTTAAAATTAAACTCCAACTAAGAAAAAAGCAAATCCCAAATTTTGGGGGTAAAAATGATAAGTCCGACACAGGCAGCAATGATGGCACTGACCAACACAGCTCCGGCAGCTATGTCTTTAGCTTTACCGGCCAGTTCGTGTTTGTTGGGTGAAACCAGATCTACCAGATTCTCAATGGCTGTATTGATGATTTCTGCACCTAACACCAATCCGAAACAAAGCAGGCACATTAACCATTCTGTCGTGCTGATACTGAAAAACCATCCGGCTATCACCACCAACGCAGCAATAACCAGGTGAATCTGCATGTTCTTTTCCGATCGGATTACCATGCGGATTCCCCTGATTGCGTTTTTAAAGCTGTGTATCCTGCTCTTCATGTTAAGCTTTTACCCGGTTGAGATAAGAACCGTCGCGGGTATCAATTTCGATCATTTCTCCTTCGTTGACAAACAATGGTACGCGAACAGTAGCACCGGACTCAACGGTTGCCGGTTTCAGCGTGTTGGTGGCAGTGTCGCCTTTTAATCCTGGTTCGGTGTAGGTCACTTGCATCTGCACTTTTACCGGCATGTCAGCATAAAGAACGGTATCTGTTGAAGCATCTGAAACCACTTCGAGTATCATACCTTCAAGCAGGAAGTCAACTCCGTTAATCAAATCGTGTGCAATCGGATGTTGTTCAAATGTTTCCTGATTCATGAAAATGTAATCTTCACCCTCCTTGTAAAGAAATTGATACGGACGACGTTCTACACGTACATCTTCGAGTTTTTCGCCAATGTTAAAGCGACGTTCCAATACGTACCCGTTCACCACATCTTTCAGTTTGGTACGCATGAAGGTGTTACCTTTACCCGGCTTTACATGGAGAAATTCTATTACGAAATATAATTTCCCATCCATCCGGATACAGGTTCCGTTTTTAATGTCTTGAGCGTTAATCATAAAGTAAATTTTTGAATGATTGTCAAATCATTGATTTTCAAATTAGTTGCAAAAATAGCAATTTTTTTTGAACCGCAAAAGGACATCCTGCAACGAGACCTGTCAGGTTTTTAAAACCTGACAGGTCTAATGAAAAAACAACGTGCATTTTAGTTTTATTGTTTCGAATTTATTTTTCGTTACGTTTTTGTACGTTATAATAGATTTTCATTTGATTGCCAAGAATTTTAGTGAATCCTTTTACGTCGTCGGCACTCCAGGCACGGTTAACTTCCCCGTATTCGCCGAAATCAGTTTTCATGAGATCAAACGGACTGTCAACTCCTACCAGCGTATAACCCAACGGCCGTAAGTTGATGATTACGGTACCGGTCACATGCTGCTGAGAGCTTTCTAAGAATTTTTCGATGTCACGCATCACCGGTTCTAAATATTGTGCTTCATGTAGAAACATACCGTACCAGTTACCCAGCTGGTCTTTCCAGTATTGTTGCCACTTGGTAAGCGTGTGTTTTTCGAGCATTTTATGCGCGTTGATAATCAGCAGAGGAGCAGCAGCTTCGAATCCTACGCGTCCTTTGATACCGATGATGGTATCTCCGATGTGCATGTCGCGGCCGATACCAAACTTGTTCGCTATGTTTTCCAGTTTGTTGATGAGGTTGATTTTGTTGTTGTCCTTTTTTCCGTTGATGGCCGTGATTTCGCCTTTCTCAAAGCTGATGGTAACGGTTTCTTCCTCTGTCTTCACTACCTGACTCGGATAAGCTGCATCCGGTAAGGTTTGTCCCGATTTAAGGGTTTCTTTTCCACCAATGCTGGTACCCCACAAACCTTTGTTGATGGAGTACTCCATTTTACTGAAGTCGGCTACAAAACCATGTTCTTTCAGGTAATTGATTTCATATTCACGGGTCAGCACCATGTCCCTTGTCGGTGTCAGAATTTTAATATTCGGTGCCAGTACATCAAATGTCAGGTCGAATCTCACCTGGTCATTGCCGGCTCCTGTACTGCCATGCGCTACATAATCCGCATGGATTTCTTTCGCGTAATTGATAATGGCCAGCGCCTGGAAAATACGCTCTGAGCTTACAGAAATCGGATAGGTGCCATTACGCAGCACATTCCCAAAAACCATGTATTTGATACTTTTCTGGTAATACTCTTTCGTTACATCCAGCGTTTTATGTGTTTTAGCTCCAAGACGATATGCTTTGTCCTCAATCACTTTTAATTCTTCTTCGCTGAAACCTCCGGTATTCGCAACAGCCGTATGTACCTCATAGCCTTTTTCTTTTGCCAGGTACATGGCGCAGAATGATGTGTCCAGACCTCCGGAGAAGGCCAGTAATACTTTTTCTTTCATATCTATAATTTAATAACAGACTTACAAGACCTGTCAGGTTTAAAAAACCTGACAGGTCTAAAGAACTTTTATGATTTTTTTAATTTATTCGCAATACGCTTAACAGTTTGTGTGATTTGCTGTTTTGCTCCGCTGGCTTTCTTTTTCTCTTCTTCCCATTTGGGGTCGTACAGCATGCCGGTGCACAGGCAGTATTTTCGGTTCGTGCGTTGCAGGATGTCGTAATTCACACAGCTTTGACATCCTTTCCAGAAAGCTTCATCGTCGGTTAGTTCCGAAAATGTTACCGGTTTGTAGCCGAGTTCAGTGTTGATTTTCATTACAGCCAACCCCGTGGTTAATCCGAATATCTTGGCATCCGGATAAAGCGTTCTCGATAGTTCAAATGCTTTCCGTTTGATACGTTTTGCCAATCCCGCACCGCGGAATTTTTCTACGACGATTAATCCAGAGTTAGCTACAAATTGTTTATTTCCCCAACTCTCGATATAACAAAAGCCTGCGAATTCTTTTCCCGACAAAGCGATTATCGCTTTCCCTTCTTTCATTTTTGCTGCAATATATTCCGGCGATCGTCGGGCAATACCTGTGCCCCGCACCTTTGCAGCATCTTCTATCGTTTTTAATATTGTGTCAACATAGTCCAGAAATTTCTCATCCGCAATCTGGACAACAACAACGTCTTTTTTATCCGCGTTCATGTTTAAAAAATTTTTATTATAATGCCCCTTAGAGGGTGTGTTCCGTTAACTTTTTATTTTGATTCAGAAAAAGTCATATCCAGTAAATTAAGAATTTGTTCCCGGGTAACACCTTCGCGTGGAATGATCAGAATAGTGTCATCTCCGGCAATTGTTCCTAATATCTCCATAGATCCTTTGTTGTCAATGTCCCATGCAATGGCTGATGCATAGCCGGGTTTTGTCTTCATAACAGCCAGATTTCCTGAAAATTCAATGCTCAAAACAGCCCCATGGGAAGTTAATTGATTAAATGTCCCTTGTGGACTGATAGTCTTGGTGATAGGAGGCAGTACATACTTGTATGTTCCATTTGTCAGAGGAGTCTTCGCGACTTTCAATAATTTCAAATCCCGCGAAAGCGTTGCTTGGGTGACGTTCAGTTTGCGTTCGGCTAATAAACTTAGCAATTCTTCCTGACTTCCTACAACTGACGACCGAAGAATTTCTGTGATGATTTGTAACCGGTTTCTTTTGTTTTTCATAATGTTTGAATTGAGTTAGCTATGTAAAACAAGGAGATAAATGTATATTTATTTATTAATTTGCTGCAAAAATACCAACAATTTGCATATTGACAAAATTATTTGAATAAATTTACATGTTTTTTTTATTATTTTTGCAGGTTCATAAAATTTCAATTTGCATGTCCATACAGGGTAATATAATCGTAAAAGGAGCCAGGGTACACAACCTGAAAAATATTGATGTTGAAATTCCACGTAATAAGTTGGTAGTCATAACCGGCTTGTCGGGTTCAGGAAAGACTTCGTTGGCCTTTGATACGTTGTATGCCGAAGGTCAGCGTCGTTACGTGGAAAGTTTATCGGCATATGCCCGCCAGTTCCTTGGCAGGATGAGCAAGCCTGAAGTGGATTATATTAAAGGTATTCCGCCAGCTATTGCCATCGAGCAAAAGGTGAATACACGCAATCCACGTTCTACTGTCGGAACTTCTACTGAAATTTACGAGTATATCAAACTGTTGTTCGCCCGCATTGGTAAGACTTATTCGCCTGTATCCGGATTGCTCGTGAAAAAACATGAAGCAGAAGATGTGGTTGATGCAGCCATGGAATTTCCTGAAGGTACCCGCATTATGATCTTGACTGAAGTGGTGCCTTCTGGTGACAGAACGCTTCTGGATGAATTGAATGCTTTGATGATGAATGGGTTCAGCCGGGTAGAAATCAACGGGGAAACATTGATGATTCAGGAGTTAATCAGCCGAAACAATAATATTACGGATAAAATTTTCCTGATTATCGACCGTTTGTCGGTGGACAAGTCGCAGGAAGGAATCAGCAGGTTGACTGATTCCGTAGAAACAGCATTTTACGAAGGACGAGGAGCCTGTATGTTGAAAGTGTTTTTGGAAAAAAGAGAAAAAATCCTGCGTTTTTCAACATGTTTTGAAGCAGATGGTATGACTTTCGAAACGCCTACAGTGCATACTTTCAGTTTTAATTCTCCTATCGGTGCTTGTCCGGCGTGTGAAGGATTTGGTAAAGTAATCGGGATAGATGAAGATCTGGTGGTGCCAAACAAAGAGCTTTCGATTTTTGAGGATGCTGTTGTCTGTTGGAAGGGGGAGGTGATGAGCGAATGGAAAAAAGCCCTCATCCAGATAGCAGATAAATCCGGATTTCCGATTCATAAGCCTTACTATGAACTGACAGATGAACAACGGGAAGTGTTGTGGAAAGGAAATCAGTATTTTGAAGGATTAGATGCATTCTTCAACATGTTGCAGGCCAATCAGTATAAAATTCAGTACAGGGTTATGCTTGCCCGCTACAGGGGGAAAACAGTTTGTCCCGAATGCAAGGGGAGCCGCCTGAAAAAGGAAGCTTCCTATGTACGGATTTCAGGAAAATCCATCAGCGAATTGGTGCTGTTGCCGGTGGTACGATTGAAAGAGTTTTTCGACAATATAATTCTCGACAAGCATGATGCTGCTATAGCCCGGAGATTGTTGATGGAAATAAACAACCGTCTTCAGTTTTTATTCGATGTGGGGCTGGGATATCTTACCCTGAATCGTTTATCAAACAGCCTTTCAGGTGGCGAAAGTCAACGTATCAACCTGGCAACATCGCTCGGAAGTAGTTTGGTTGGGTCGCTTTATATCCTCGACGAACCTAGCATCGGGTTACATCCTCGTGATACAAAACAGCTCATAAAGGTGCTGTTGCAGTTGAGGGACCAGGGTAATACTGTTGTGGTAGTAGAACATGATGAAGAAATCATGCGGGCGGCCGATTATATCATTGATATTGGTCCGAACGCAGGCAGGAAGGGCGGAGAGGTGGTATATCAGGGAAAACCTCCAAGCCCCCAAAATCCGCCGAAGGAGGACTTACCTGGGTACACCATGCAATATCTGCTTGGAAAAGAGATAATTGACGTGCCCAAACTCCGGAGAAAATGGAATAATTTTATAGAAGTGTTGGGTGCAAGGGAAAACAACCTGAAAGGAGTGAACGTGAAGTTTCCATTGAACGTGATGACTGTTGTGACTGGTGTCAGCGGTTCCGGAAAATCTTCCCTGGTGAAAAGCGTTTTTTATACGGCACTGAAAAAATATTATGGTGGAGTAGCTGATCGTACAGGTCAGTTTGGGGCGCTGAAAGGCTCCATGCACATGGTCAAAGACATCGAGTTTGTCGATCAAAATCCAATCGGACGTTCATCGCGTTCAAACCCCGTAACTTATATTAAAGCGTATGACGAAATACGTAAACTTTTTGCCGACCAGCAATTGTCGAAACAAATGGGTTACGCGGCGTCTCATTTTTCGTTTAACACACCTGGCGGAAGGTGCGAGGAATGCCAGGGCGAAGGAACTGTAACAGTGGAAATGCAGTTCATGGCCGACCTGGTGCTGGAATGCGATCACTGTCACGGTAAACGTTTCAAACAGGATGTGTTGGAAGTACAGTACCATGGAGTCAGCATCTACGATGTGCTTGAGATGACAGTTAATCAGGCTATTGAATTTTTCTCCGGACATGCCGGAAGTACCGAAAAGAAAATCGTGAAGCGACTGAAACCCTTGCAGGATGTGGGTATTGGCTATGTCAAACTGGGACAATCATCCAGCACCCTGTCGGGAGGTGAAAGTCAGCGTGTGAAACTCGCTTCGTTTTTGGCAAACGAGAAACCTGAGCCCACTATTTTTGTTTTTGATGAGCCAACCACCGGACTTCATTTTCACGACATCAAGACCCTGCTCAAAGCTTTTGATGCCTTGATAGCCAGGGGACATACCATCATCATTATCGAGCACAATCCCGAAGTCATCAAGTGTGCTGACCACATCATCGACATCGGTCCCGAAGGAGGCGACAATGGAGGTAACATCGTGTTTGAAGGAACACCGGAAGATATTGTTCATTGCGAAGCATCTTACACCGGCCGGTTTCTGAAAGAGAAAGTTTAATTTTTTTAGTTAATTCAGCTTTACATCTATTGCCTTTGTAAGTTCCTGGAATACCTCGTGTGGATTGGCATCAGCAAAAATGACGGATAAAATACCCTGTGTACAAATGTCTGTAAACCGGATCGATTGATCGAGGTTTTCAAGAAAAATACGTTCAAAACTGCTGTTTTTTTCCTCGTACATATAACTGATGCGGAAACGCAGGGAGCCATCTTTCATATTTAGTTCCCAACATCCGGATGCCAGGTTGTTATTGAATAATGCTGTAAACACAGCCATCTCGGTTCTTTTGTTTACAGGGACTTTCACTGGGAAAATAGCATAAATAAACATCAGTTTGTTGCCGGCATGATGCTTCTCGATGATATAATCAGTATTACAGGCTTTCAATTCGAACTTCAGCAGATAGCATGTTTTATCAGGACTGCCGGGGAGACAGTGGTAAATGAACTTGTTTTTTTTGAAAATCATAGTTAAGGCATCGGTGTTCATGTTGTAAGTGTTTAGAAGTTGATAAAAGGTAAAACAAACGGTTTTAAAAATATGAATTAATAGGTTTTTTCTATTATTATGAATCATTGTTGTCCGGTAAACATTTTATAACATAGATTTCTCCCTTCGGTCGAAATGACAATCAAGACTTTATCTTTTAGGGAGGGGTTAGCTGGCAGCTTAGCCGCCAGCTAACCCCTCCCTTGCATAAATCAATATAAAGAACTGTCATTCTAAGCATAGCGAAGAATCTAATATATTTTTACCGGACAATAGTGAATCACAAATAAATAAATTTTTTCATTTCCCGGTGTAAACTAACACGTAAATTTGTCATATGGTAGTTGTTGTTGCCGTTGCCTCTTTTCTTTGCTTTGTTACGATGAGGTAATCAAAATGTAACACAAGTTCTCGTTATCGAACCGGTTTTTATGGATTGTTGCTAAAATGTTTCTTGAAAGTTTCTCTTACTTTATCAGCCTTGGGCCCCGTATATCCTTTGAATAAAGCGCGGGAAACTGTTTTTCGGCTACAGTTGCATAGTTTAGCCAGCTCTGTAATGTACCCATGTCGGGGAGGGCTACTTAGTTTGTCAGCGTCCTTTTTCATTTTTTACATTGGTTAAGATGTTTGTCAGATAAATAGTCAGCGCATTGAAATATTTTTTATACATTTGCGGACAATGTCCCATAAGCGACATTGTCAATATTTCTTTATGCAAATATAGTAGCATATATTCTATTATGCAATATTTTTTAGTGTTTTTTATCAATTTTTTTTATTAACTATGTCAAACTTCGCCTCGATCAGAGAAAGAATAGCTGAGTATCTTCTTTTCAAGGGCATTTCAAGATACCGTTTTTATAAGGATACGGGTTTGTCTAATGGCTTTTTGGATAAAGCGGGTTCGATAAATAGCGATAACTGCGAGAAAATATGCTATTGCTATCCTGAAATTAACCCGGAATGGTTGCTGACCGGAAAGGGTGAAATGCTGAAAAGCGGTGAGTTGGCGGAAACTGAAAAGTCCGATAAACAAGCTTCTATCGAAGTGCTCGTTCAAAAAATTGTGGAGCTTTCATCGGAAAATACTATGCTGAAAAAAGAAAATGAAACACTGAGAAGCATCACCGGCAATACAAATAAGGTTATTCATAACCCAATCGATGAAGATGATGCGGTGGATGGAATTGCTGCGGAACCTTCGGTGTAATTAAAAAAATAATATTATCTTTGCGGCCGATTCCGCAGGCCGACATGCAACAAGCGGAACGTGTGCTTGATTAACCACGTAAAAAACAAGAAAAAATGAAAAAACAAGTTTCTCTCACCTACATGGTGGCCGGGCTGCTGTTCACAGTATGTCTGATCGTCGCCAACATTACCGCTCAAAAAACGATTACCATTTTCGGACTTAGTGCTACCGCTGCGATTTTGGTTTTCCCGGTTTCGTACATTGTCAACGACCTGATTGCTGAGGTCTGGGGCTACAAAAAAGCGAGATTCATCATCTGGATAGGTTTTTTGCTGAATTTTTTAGTGGTAATTATTTTCCGGTTGAGTATCCTGATTCCGGAAAATGCATTTTTCCCGCACCAGGGAGCTTTCGCGCAGATACTCGGCTCTACCTTCCGCCTGACGGTAGCCAGTTTTGCCGCTTTCTTGCTGGGTTCTTTTGTGAATGCCTACGTGATGAGCAAAATGAAAATTTTGCAGAAAGGCAAAAGGTTCTCCATCCGGGCAGTGGTCTCTACTTTTGCCGGCGAAGGCATGGATTCACTCGTTTTCTTCTTTATCGCATTTGTTGGTATTATGCCGTTGAAGAACGTATTCGAACTGACACTGCACATCGCGTTGCTCAAAACAGTGTATGAAGTTTTGGTGCTTCCTCTGACCATTTACCTGGTGAAAAGGATTAAGAAAGTTGAAGGAGTCGATGTGTATGATCAGGATGTGAATTACAATCCATTCAAAATCAATGAATTTTAAATGATGGGCACGCAATTAAAGCTTGATTAGAATCTTGCTTTTCCCAACCGCAACTTCAATATCAGGATATTTCCGGCAATTACCGGAATAATTACATTGATGAACCACAACCCAACGCCGGCCAACAGAATGCCGGGAGTATTGGGTGCAAATTGTCCTATGACAAAAATTGCCCATGAACCACGTATCAGGGCTTCGGAAAAAGCAAAAGAGGGTGTAAATGTTACCAACAGATAGGTGACGGGAATACTTGTGATTGCCTGTGTGATAGTCAGGTCAACCCCGAAAAACTGTAACATCAGAAAAAGTTGTAAGCTAAACACCAAAAAACGCAGCAACGACCATCCTGTTATCACAACCAGATCCCTCAATGTGTAGTTTGTTAAACTGCTGAAATAGGCCTGGAACTTAGGATTTTTGAACCTTCTGGCAATCACTGGTAATGCAAACAACATAACGGAAAAAAGTAGCAGTATGATGACTAAAAAAAAGATGTATGTTCCCGGCTGAATTGTTGACTGTTGATGTTGTATGAAAAACAAGATGGCAAGTGGAATTCCGGGCAACAGAATGGCGAGGTTTTGTGTCAGACTGTTGACGGCTGCCAGGCTGACTGCGCTTTCTCGGTTCTCCGCTTGCAGGAAATGCATCCGCCCGACGATGTCTCCAAGTCGGTTCGGGGTAACAAAGCCGGATGATATCCCGGAAAGGATGGCTTTACATGCGGTGTTTAAGTTTTGTTTTTCCTTATAACAACAAACCTTTTTCCATTTTAATGCTTCTACTAACCAGTTGACAGGAAGCAGCATCAATACTGCTATCAACCACAGTAAATTATACCCACTGCTTTTTTTAAAAGCAGTCAACAAATCATCATATCCATCAAACCTGGTAATTTCATACACTAAATAAACAACTGATGTTACCAGGAGTATTGTGGATACATACCGAAAGAACCTGTTGTTTTTTAGAGAGATCGAATGCATGTACAGGCATATTAGTGTTTAACTACAACTTTATAGAAAATATTTGACAAGATTGATTAGATTACTAACTACCTGAACGTATATTTTTTTTGCGAAATATAACTTACTCCTGTAGCCAGGATCGTAATAACCATTTTTGAGGGAGTCGGGAACCATCCGAAAACATCAACCAGCAGTTTCAGTCCTAAATAGTTTATCGTTAAATTTGCAATGACGACAATACCGTAACGGAAGAGTTGAACTTTGCCGCGTAGGTCGGAGTTGTTGAACGTGACGTATTTCTGCAACAGGAAGCCTGTCATGAAACTGATGGGGAATGAAAAAGCGAGCGCAGCGATATGGGAACTCAGCGTGACAAAGCCCAAATGCAACATTTGTTGATGCAGGATGAAGTGAAAAATACAGAAGTACAATACCCAGTCAAACACTAAGTTGGCTGCACCGGTTGCACCGTACCGGAAAAATTCGACCGACATGTATTTCCGGAAAGGAGGATAGAAAAAATCGATGATTCGACGGATGTTGCTACCGGTTGCTTTAAGAAATTTGCGCATTTTGTTGGTACTTGTAACAAATTTGTTTACTTTTGTGCTGCGTTAAAATAACGTGCAAAGATACGATTAATTATTCACTATTTCCAAATCAGCTATGCCCGACGACTATCACCAGCATGACACAAGTAAGAGCAAAGAAATACTTGGGACAGCACTTCCTGAAGGATTTGGAAGTAGCTCGTCGCATTGCTGAAAGCCTGGAGCTTCCGGTACCAACTTCTGTTCTTGAAATCGGACCGGGTACTGGTGTCCTCACTCAATTTTTGTTGCAGCATCCCAAAGTTGATTTAACTGCTGTTGAAGTGGACCGTGAATCGGTGGTTTATCTGCACACGCATTTCCCTCAACTGAAAGTCATTGAAGGGGATTTTCTGAAAATCGATTTGAAAGCATTATTCCCGGATAAATTCCATATCATCGGGAATTTACCGTATAATATTTCCAGCCAGATTTTCTTTAAAGTGTTGGACAACCGCGACCGTATTCCCTCGCTGGTATGTATGATTCAGAAAGAGGTAGCGGAACGAATGGCGGCTGTACACGGTAACAAAACGTACGGTATTTTGTCTGTGCTCATGCAGGCGTTTTACTCTATCGACTACCTATTTACTGTTCATGAACACGTGTTTGACCCTCCGCCTAAGGTCAAATCGGCTGTTATTCGCCTGACCCGCAATGAAGTCAACGAGCTCGGTTGTAACGAGCAGCTCTTCAAAACGGTGGTGAAAACAGCCTTTAATCAGCGCCGCAAAACGATGCGCAATTCGCTCAAACCACTCGTGGAGAAAGATCATCCGATGTATGCCGACTCGCTTTTTGATAAAAGGCCGGAACAACTTGATGTGGCTGCCTTCATCGACCTGACTAACCGGGTGGAAAGAGCAATGAGAAATTAAAAAAATATTTCTAAACATGCAGAAGATACTTCTGCAAATCTCCCTGAAACCGTGATGGAGACTGGTAGATTAAAAAATGAAAGGAGTATAATCATGGCAGAACTCAGATTATTTTACCAGGAAGAAGGTAAACTCAAAATATCAAAATCAATTGATGTCCTAAAGAAAGTGAATCTGAAAGATATGATCTGGATTGATCTAATCGATGTTTCGGATGCTATTGAAACAGAGCTGGAGCAGTTCCTCAAAATCTATATCCAGGAGGATGAAGAAATAGAAGAAATCGAGATGAGTTCGCGGTATATCCAGACCGAGGACAGTATTGTGGCCAATTCGAATTTCCTGCAGGATAATTTCCAGATGCAGCCGGTTTCCTTTATTCTGAAAAATGGGATTCTTGTCTCGGTGCGGGATACAGAACTGAAATCGTTCAACGATACGGTGAAAAAGATTTATGCAGATTCCAAGAATTTCACGACTGGCTATCATGTGCTCGTAGCCTTACTCGAAACCAGGGTAGAATATGACGCGGATATGATCGAATACATCACCGACCAGATTACAAATTTAAGTAGAACCCTGAATACCGAAGACGATTTGAGTCAGGATATTCTGATGAGTATCAAGGACCATCAGGAAAAAGTGATGATCATCCGGCAGAATATTATCGACAAACAACGGGTGGTGTCAAACATGCTGAAATCGAACCTCTTCCCGCAGGAATTGCTGCCGAGGCTGACTATGGTTATCAAGGATATCAACTCGTTGTTCGAATATACCCGTTTTGGTTTCGACCGGCTTGATTACCTCCAGGATACTTTTCTTGGGTTGGTTAATATTCAGCAGAATAAGATCACCAAGATATTTACCGTGGTATCGGTCATCTTCATGCCCCCGACATTGGTGGCCAGTATATATGGTATGAACTTCAAATTCATGCCGGAACTTAGCTGGAAATTTGGCTATCCTTTTTCTATCTTTTTGATGATTGCATTTGCAGCAGCTGTGTTGCTGTATTTCCGGAGGAAGAAATGGTTGTAAAAAATTATTATATATCATTCCATTATTGTAGAGACGCACGGTAATATTGTAGAGACGCACGGCCGTGCGTCTCTACAATATTACCGTGCGTCTCTACGTGTTACCAATTATCTGATCTGAACGACGACACCGGCAATCCCCCCATACCAAACAAATCGCCGACCACGAAATCTTCGAAGGCATAGCGAACGGCAACGGGATTTACAACAGCATCACTGGTTACAATAACTTTGTTTTGTAGTACTTTCGCTTTAGCAGGATAAAACACTTTATCTTCTCCCGCGACCATGAATAAATCTGATTCCCCATTCTCAGCATAAATACCCAGTGGCGCTTTATCAAAATACACAGTTACTTCACTGCCTTTAATTTCAATATTCTTAAATTCGGGACTTTCGCTTTCGATGCCGGTAATGTTATAGGTTTTAGTGATTGCCAGTAAAGCTAATCTTTCGCCGGCTTCTCGTTTTTGGGCCGGATGGATGCATTTTTCTTCTCCTGTATCCATAAGTACAGCCATGCCGATATAAGGTTTTTGGGCTGCTTTGGCTTGAGCTTCGCGAATAAAGGCCGAATTGATACCTCCAACATAGCCAAAAGGAGCAATCTGACAAAAATAAAATGGGATGGTTTCTTCCTGATTCCATACTTTTCTCCAACCTTCAGTCATGGAATTAAACATATCTGCATAGCTTTCATACCTGTTTCTGTTGGCTTCACCCTGATACCAGATAACTCCTTTTATAGGATAACCGACTAACGGATGAATCATCCCCTGGTAAAGCAGGGTGGCAGTCTGATGTGGACTTTTTATTTCTTCTTTTTTTTGTGGAACTTTTGCCTGCGGAAAATCTTTCAGCATTTCTTTACTCATCCAGGCTTCAATGGATGAACCTCCCCATGAACTAGCTATCAATCCAACAGGGACTTTTAAAGTTTCCTGCAACAATTTTCCGAAATAATAAGCTGTAGCACTGAAGTCGCGTACGCTGACCGGCATAGCTTCTTCCCAACGGCCTTTTACATCCGTCTGTGCATCCACATCCGCTTTACGTTCTACTCTGAAAAGCCTGAGTTTTGTGTTTTCACTTTTCAGAATATCCATGTTTCCATCTTCAATGGGTTGTCCCGGAAAGCCTTTCATGGGCATTTCCATGTTGCTTTGTCCTGCACAAAGCCACACTTCTCCCAACATGATATTGTTTAATGTAACACCCTTTCCGTCACTGATTACCATTGTGTAGGGTCCACCGGCTTTGGTGGTGGTAAAAGATATCTTCCAGTTACCTTCTTCATCAGCACTGGTTTTGTAGCGTTTCAGATTCCAGCTGGTAAAAAGGGTTACCTGTTTTCGGGGTTCGCTTTTTCCCCAAATATTAGCTGTAGTTTGTTGTTGTAAAACCATGTCACTCGCAAAGAATGCAGGAAGTTTAATTTCTGCATTTGCTAAAAGCAACATAAATGAAAAGAATAATAATAAGCTTAATTTCTTCATGATTAGTGTATTGAGTTTTTTAGTTGATTTTTGAAGAAGACACAAAGCTACAAATTTATGTTTAAACAGGCAGGTATTTTTGAAATTATTTGTAACATTGTACCTAAAATGATTCAACATGCCACAGGAAACCGAAAGGAAATTTTTAGTGACATCCGCAGCTTATAAAAAAGATGGCTTCAGGAGAACTCACATCATACAGGGGTATATATCGATTAACCCAGAAGCAACGGTGCGTATTCGTATCCGGGATAATCAGGCTTATCTTACTATCAAAGGGAAAAGCAACGAACAAGGAACTTCTCGTTTCGAATGGGAAAAAGAAATCGATGTGACAGAAGCAAGGGAATTGCTGCAATTATGTAGTTTCGGACTGATCGAAAAATATCGTTACGAAGTCAGCGCCAGCGAACATGTTTTCGAGGTGGATGAATTTTTGGGATTGAATGCAGGGTTGGTTGTTGCCGAGATTGAATTAAAAAACGAGGCAGACTTTTTTGAAAAGCCTGCCTGGTTGGGTGAGGAAGTCACAGGTGATAAAAGGTATTACAATGCCATGTTAAGTCAACATCCTTTTAATCAGTGGTAATCCGGATTAGGCATGCCTTCGTACTTGAAAATTTTCTCATGCATGCCTGCATAATAAAAACTGTGGTTGCGGTGGTCCCGTTCGTCAAGTCCGATTCTCCTGAAAATATCAGCATAATTATCTAAATCGGCATACTTTTTCACCACGGGGGCGGTTACTTTTTCTTTTTCCCACTGCGGATTTTCGTTTACCATTTCGGCATAAATAATTTCGGCGTGGTCTTCAAATTCTGCGTTAAACCGGAATCCGGCTTTGATGCTCGTCCATGCAACGATTTTGGAAAGCAATATGTAGAAAGTTGTAATCAGGAAAACAACCGGAGTGGAAAGAAACCACGGATCTTTCATGTTATCTTCGCGCATTTTTTCCTGAATTACCAGTAGATGCATGTATTCATTGTCCTGCGCTGCACGTCCCCAAGCGATGATATCCTGTGCCCAATCAATTTTCTTCCGGTTGAAATATTTGTAAGTCAGCCGGAAGTATTGCCTTATTTCCCATTCCCGGTAGGGGATACAAGCCAGGATCTCCAGTAGTTTGGCTTTGGCTAACCGGTGTTTTTTTCCCGCAGCCAAATCCATGGCGAAGAAAAATAATCGCGCTGCAACACTGTATTTCAGACGAGGTGTTTGTAGGGTGTTTAATTGTTCTTTACGTAAATCAATAGCCATATATGTTTGTTTTTATTGTTTGAACATATCTTCTCGCGGTGTAAGAAATCTTCTTACATCAACAATTATTGAACTTTTAACAGGTTGTGATTTTATGTAGTGTCGAGGTTATCTGCTAAACAGATAAAATGGAACAATTGTTTTGAGGGATTTTGTTAAAAAAAGACATTTTAATCTGAAATGCTTTCAGGGGTTATTCAGCAAATCCTGCATATCAATATTAAAAGTCATTTGTTGCTGATTCCTGGTGACAATGATATTCAGCGGTCGTTCCGATACACGCTGAAAACACCCCCTGACTTCCGTGAGTTTCATGGTGAATGTTTTAGCTCCATTGATTTCAGTTAAAATATCTCCTTTTTGTAACCCTGCTTTTGCTGCAGGAGAATCTTTCCAAACACAAGTTACTTCATAAATCGGAAAATCGAGGCTCGGCTGAATGACTTCAACTCCAGCCACATTGTAAACGAATTTATTGCTGAAAAAGTAATTGGGCTTAAGGTATAGTGCTTTATTTTTCATATCGATGATGCAGTTAAATCTCGAAAGCAGTTCGTTTCCGATGGTACCGTCACGATCAGAGTTTCTCATGATGTCAGCAATCATGGCTGAATCAGGAAAAACTACGACAGGGTTGTGGAAACAGTAATGTTCGAAACATACCTGAGGAATGCGTGCCAGGTAACCGTATAATTCGCCTCCAAATCCCTCTCCGATTCTTGCATATACGCGTTTCTCGGGAATCTCTGCCGCGTTCGATCTGACTGTCTGAAACCACGCGTTCAACATTGCTCCGGTGTCGAGCAGCATTTTAATAGTACAGATTTTCGCGTTATCATCCAATAGCGTTAAATTGAGATAGATCTTGTTTTCTTCGATGATAAGCGGCTTGTAAATGTATCCTTTGGGAAGTTGAAATTTCTCATGTTGATAAAAATATATTTTTCGCCGGGTATAATTGATCTCCGCAATATAATCTTTTATCAGGTCTATTCCTGTTAATCCATTGATTTTTAGTCCGGAATATTGTGAGAGTCCCAGGATATCCTCTTCAATCAGATACACGGTTTGGTTCACAAAATGTAGTTTTCCGATTTTGATGTTATTATTGTCGCCGACAAAACTTGAAACGTAGTTTCCCTGCCCGAGTCCATAAATAGATTTTTTACCGGTAAGATTTAACTCAACATCATCTTCGGGGTGTAACTCTGTAATAAAGGTGCTTTTAACGCCGGTGTCGAAGACTAAGTTAACAGGAGCTGAATTGTTGATTTCAGCTTTGATAATAATGTAACTTCCTGCCATCTCAAAAGGTATGGATGCTACTGACCTGGAGCGGCTCAGTAAAGTCGGGACAGATACAAACATAAGAGTCCAGACGGCAAAAAACAGCCTGTAAGTAGTAACACTGATTATCATGGCATTAAAGTGTCGGAAACGGCTACAAATATAAACAAACATTTGTTTATAAGTGTTTGAATTTTTTTGAAAAAGAATGTTTTTTCCTGTTTGCGGGAGGATTGGTTTAGTTTTAAAAGAAATGTTTAAATTTGTGGCTTTTAAAAATCTGATAATCCAATAGTCCTGATCATGTTATTCAACTCATTCGATTTCGCGGTTTTCCTTCCTTTGGTGTACCTGC
>Ga0265294_10001646_pt1 | contig 30090 bp, 28 predicted proteins | sample MunlanPumphouse3_FD_192504 | JGI IMG/M metagenome (GOLD analysis project Ga0265294, IMG submission 192504) | Groundwater microbial communities from a municipal landfill in Southern Ontario, Canada - Pumphouse #3 | ecosystem: Environmental > Aquatic > Deep subsurface > Groundwater | place...
GGAATTAAAGATCGTTTTGGACAAGTCGGAAAACTGAACTTTTTGTTGCCCGAATACGAGATGACACCATTTGATATTGTCAAAGCTGTTAAGAAAGCATTATTAAGAAAGCACTAAGTGTATTAATAACGCGGGAAATTGACATACTACATTCTGAGAAATGAGGGATAATTCTGGTGCTAATGCAACTATTGTATGTTGTAACCGATCCAACGCCCTTTTCGCCTTTTAACACCAAGCATTTAATTGGAACCTTCGGAACGCTTCTTATTGTGGCTTTGATTTTGATATTAACACTAGTTATTTTTAAAAAGACAAATAAAAGAAAAGTGCTTCAGATAACAACGGTTATTTTATTGTTAATGGAGGTAGCCAAGCAATCTTTGGCGATATATGACGCCGGAGGCGTTTACCCAACGTGGGCGTTGCCATTTCAACTTTGTAGCGTTTCAATTTATCTAATGCCGATTGTGGCGTTTGCGCCACAAAAGCTTGCGGATTTTTTTAAACCGGGATGCTTTACAATTGGATTGTTTGCCAGTTTATCGATGTTGGGATATCCATCGACGATTCTAGATGGGACGCCAGCATCATGGATACCGATCACAGAGAACTGGTATCCGCTTATTAGTTTTGTTTATCATGGAGCGATGGTGTTCTTTTCGCTATTCATGTTATTTGGAAAAGTATATATTCCTAACTTTCGCGATTATCCAAGAGCATATTTAACCATGGTTGGATTTGCTATAATCGCTATCATCGCTAATACGATTTTGGATACTGACATGATGTTTCTCAACCATGCCAATGGATTTCCTTTTCAATTTATTTTGAATGAAAATGGAAAATTAGTTTTTTGGGGATTTATGATGATTTTGTCATTTGTTGTCCTGTCCATTCCCTTCATCCCCGCTTTAGTGAAACAATTATTGGATCACAATCCAAAAGACAACACCATTAAATCGATGTAAATTTGGTGATAATTCGAAAAACCGAAAAAAATAAGCATTTTGCGGTATAATTAAAAATAGAGAAACCAATCCAATATATGAAAGGATATCATATGCAAAACGAAATCACAGAAAAACAAAAATTGTTAGATGATTATGGCCATTTAGCTAATCCGGGATATGCGAAACGTTTGTTATTTGAATATTCGCGTCAAGCCATTAAAGCATCAGGATGGCGTATTAAAGAGTGGGATTATTATGCGACCTTAAACGATGATTATGGGATTTCTGTGACCATTGCCGATTTGAGTTATAGTGCAATGATCAGTGCGGTATTCTTTGATTTTAAGCAGAAAATCTGTTTTAAAAAAACGAAATTGTTATGGTTCACATTTGGTAAATTGAAAATGCCGGAATCATCTGAAACAGGAAATGTAATCTATGATTCCAAAGGCTATCATTTTGAATTTATTAGGAACGATAAAGAGCGAAAGTTAAATGCAACTATCAAAGATTTTTTACCAAAACAGGATCTCCATGTCGAACTAATCTTAGACGATTTAAAAGATGAATCGATGGTTATCGCAACCCCTTGGAAGGACAAGCCGAAAGCGTTTTATTACAACCAAAAGATTAATTGTATGCCAACATCCGGAACTGTAAAAATTGGCGAAAAAGTGTACTCCTTTGATAAGAAAAATTCATTTTCAGTATTAGATTGGGGTCGAGGGGTATGGACATATAAAAATACCTGGTACTGGGGAAGTGCTTCGGGACTAGTTGCGGGAAAACGATTTGGTTTTAATATTGGTTATGGATTTGGTGATACAACAAAAGCCTCGGAAAATATGATTTTTTATGAGGGAAAAGCGCATAAATTTGATCGCGTACAGTTTATCATCGATCAGAATGATTACCTAAAACCGTGGAAATTCACATCAAACGATCATCGTTTCGAAATGGTGCTGGAGCCAATAATTGATCGACAAGACACAATGAATGTCATTATTATCAAGAATCTCGGTCATCAAGTTTTCGGAAAATATTATGGATTTGCGATTTTGGATGATGGAACTAAAATTGAAGTTGATGGCCTGCTCGGATTTGCCGAACAAATAACGAACCATTATTAGGGGGATAACATGAACGACAAAGAAATTATTGAAGCAATTTTAAGTGAAGACAATTGTGAAAATATCATTATGACCGATGATAACAATGACACCTTTGAAATGGCGCAACTCGCTGTCATTCCGTTGCATGATATGGTATATGGGGTTTTGGAATTGCTTAAGATAAATTCTGAAGCAGTGTCCGAAGCTGATTCTGGATTGGTTATTTTAGAACTCGATGTTGATGATGAAACTGATGAATATTATGTATCAACTGTTGAGGATGAAACTTTATTTGCGGAAATTATCGCAGAATATGAGAGCATTCCGGAAAAAGAGTAATCAAACAAACCATTGATTAATAAGCACCCTATTTCATCTGGTATCGAATTGTGCTACAATATTATTTAGTCATATTCTCAAAAACACAGGAGGTAAACTATGAATATTTTCTATTGTAAACACTGTAAGCGGATTGTGTACACCTATTATGGTGGCGGAACTCTGACTTGCTGTGGCGAAGAAATGACGCTGTTACAACCAAAGTCCCAAGATGTCGGGAACGAAAAGCATCTCCCCGTCATCGAGCGAATCAATTACGAGCAGATTAAAGTAACGATTGGAAGCGTATTACATCCGATGTTACCGGAGCATTACATTCAATGGATATTCATTGCTCAGAACAACACTTATCAAATTCGGACTTTTGAGCCCGGAATTGAGCCTTCGGCCGTATTTACTATCAAACCTGAAGAAGACATTAAAGTATTCGAATTTTGTAATATCCACGGGCTTTGGTTAACAGAAGTAAAACAGTGATAAAGGAAATAAGCCGTTTTCATGAAAAAACCGGCTTTTTCTTTTACAATTATTGTATTAGCTAGTTATATATAGTAAAATTATGTTTAATTTAATATAGTGTTTTTGCTGGAGGAAACAATGATTCTAATAGCTACTATTGATTTTTTAGAGTTGCTTAAGTATTTGATTCTCGGCATGATTCAAGGAATCACTGAAGTTTTACCGATTTCTTCGAGTGGGCATGTGGAACTTTTTAAATTATTGCTTAATATGCAAATTGATGAAGGACTTTTGTTTATGATTTTGGTAAATTCAGGATCATTTTTAGTGTTTCTTTTTGTCTATCGAAAAGATCTTCGAGACATGATTGTTGGATTTTTTCGATTTATTTTTGTTCCAAAAATGCGAGAAATCGATAAGCAACAGTTTTTCTTTGTTCTTAAATTGGGGATAGCAACGATTCCCGCAGCTATCACAGGGTTTCTGCTGAAAGATTATATTGACCAGGGGTTGATTTTATACGGGGGATTATTCTCGGGCGTCGGTTTAATGGTAACGGCAACTGTCTTGTTATTGATTAGCCAAAACCGGTTTTTATCTGGACATAAGGAAATTACATTTAAAGATGCAGTATTTATCGGTCTAGTCCAGGCCATCACCCCCTTACCTGGCATATCACGATCAGGGATGACGACAGTAGCAGCTATCAAAAAAGATGTTCAAATTGACTCAGCAATCCGCTTTTCATTTTTATTATATATTCCCCTATCGGTCGGGTCATCTGCATTACTAATTGCCGAAATATTTGAAGTGGGGTTTGAAATGCCCAGCAGCGAATATTGTTTATATTATGTGGCGGCTTTTCTCGCTGCAATAATTTTTACTGTGGTGGGTTTCCGAATTATTAAGCCGATTTTTAAAACGGGAAAGTTACGTTACTTTAGTTTCTATTGTTTCGGTGCCGGGTTGTTATCAATAATCTTGTTCCTTCTTAAATAGAGCGAGTAGCGAAGTATCGCTTGATCCAGATATTTAAATGTTATGTATATATTCCTGAAATTAATGAGAAAGGGGCAACCAATGATATGTTTATTATGACGGAGTTGGAAAATTTAACAAATTTTCTGAAATATATTTTGCTTGGTATTGTTCAGGGACTAACAGAAGTATTGCCAATCTCATCATCAGGGCACGTTGCCATTGTTCAATCAATATTAGGAATTAATACGGATCAAGGCATCTTATTCTTGATTCTGATTAATCTTGGATCTTTGATTGCAATTGTAATTCATTTTCATAGAATAATCTTTCGATTAATCAAAAACTTTGTACTTTTTATATTTAAACCTTCAACACGATTGGAAACTAGAGCGGATTACCTATATTGTTGGAACATCGTTATTGCCTCAATTCCGATTGGCTTTTCTGGATTCTTTTTAGCTTCTTCGATTAGTTCAATATACGCTGATAACGGGTTACTAGTCGTTGGTGTCGGCCTTTTGGCAACGGCGACGTTATTATACATAGTAAGAAACTCATCATATTCCAACGGACGTCAAGAAATCACGGTTCGAGATGCCATCTCAATTGGAATCGGGCAAATGTTCGCTCCGATACCAGGGCTTTCTCGAAGCGGAATTACCACTTCGACGGGTTTAATGCGAAAACTATCGATGGAGACGGTTTTGGTGTTTTCGTTCATGCTCTATATTCCGGTGTCCCTAGGATCATTTGCAAAATATTTTATTGAGTGGGCTATCAGTCCTTCAACGTTCGATATTGGATTCAATGTAAATGACACTTGGTCTTACTTTTATTATTTGATTGCCACGATATTTAGTTTTTTTGCGACTTTATTCTCGCTTAAATATATCTTTGTATGGTTTCGCAAAGGCAAACTCATTTATTTCAGTATTTATACGTTTATTATCGGAATGATTGCTTTAATAGCGGGAGTCATATCAATCTAGAGTTTATGAAAATATCCTCGATTGAAATAATAACGATAATAGTGTAAAATGAAAGGGATTATTTATTCACTTCTAAATAAAGGAGAGATATCACTATGGATGAATTGAAGCAACAAGAAGTAATGACTGAAGAGGGGATTACCTTTTCGGAACTGTTGAAAATCGTTTGGAGTAACATCACTCTCGTTTTTTTGGTAACGCTTTGGGTAACGATTTTTGGGGTAATTTATACATTCGTTATTGTTAATCCCGAATATACCGCAACAACTTCGGTGATAATCCAAATTGACGCCGATACTGAAGGTGCCGATCTCAGTGATTCGCAGGTCGTTACCCTTGCCCAGCAACTGATTGTGACCTATAAAGAATTCGTAGTGAGTGATCTTGTTTTAGATAGCATATTGGTGGATATTCCTACTTTGGATATGAGTTATGCTGAACTTAGGGAAACGATTACCCTTTCCTCAACGACAAGCAGTGTCATTGTGACGGTTGAAGTTGTCAATGAGTCTCCGGAAATGGCCGCTTTAATAGCCGATAAGTTGGTAAAAAACAGCATTGAAATTGCTGCGGATTATATTTTTTTGAAAGATCGAGTCAAACAGATGCTTGAACCCGAAGCTCCAAGTATTGACAATCCAAGTGCTCCTAATAAGGTTTTGAACATCATTATTAGTTTTTTAATTGGTATCGTTTTGGCACTTGGTATCGTTTTCATCAAAGAACTCTTCAACAATAAGTTTAAGAGCACAACCGAGATGGAAAAATATTTAAACATAAATGTAATCGCCGCCGTTCCCGGAACCATAAAAGAACGAAAGTTGGTGGACTAAATGGAATATTTTCAATATAAAAACGTCGTTTTAGAATCGCCAAACAGTATCGAAGCTGAGGCTTATCGAAAACTCGAGTTGAACATTGCTTTAGCTTCTTTGGATCGCAAGATGCAAGTTATTCAATGTACGTCGGCGACGCCAGAAGACGGAAAAACAACAACATCAATCAACCTCGCCGCTGTTCTTGCGGAAAAAGGGAAAAAGGTTATAATATTAGATTTTGATCTTCGCCGACCAAAGATTCATCGTGCTTTTCATCAAGTCAATGACTCGGGATTTTATGAATACATTACTAATCATGTCGATTACCACGATTTGATCGTTCATGATGACAGCAAAATTGATCTTTTGTTGTCCGGAAAACGGATTTCGTATCCACACTTAGTCTTAGAATCGTCTTTGACAACCCAACTAATTGCATCTTTGCGAAATGAATATGACTTTATTATCATTGATTCGCCGCCCGTGCTTTCGGTCACCGATTCAGTAATCATCAGTAAGCATGTCGACGGTGTTGTATATATCGTTGCTTACAATCGAACCAAAAAAGATGATGCCAAAGAGGCATTAAAAATTTTGCGACAAAATAATGTTAACATCATAGGTGGAGTTTTGGCCAACATCGATTTTCGAAAGAGCAAAGGCTATCACGGATATCAATATGCATATTCTGATGATCAATCCGAGACCAAATAGGGACAAATCATGATTGATATTCACACACATGTATTACCGTTTGTCGATGATGGGTCTCCCAATATTGAAGCCTCGTTAAAAATGGTCGAAGCAGCTTCTTTAGCTGGAGTTACCGATCTGTTTTTAACGCCACATTTCATGAAACTTCGCAATTATTTATCTGAATATTCTCAAAACAAAATTATCTTTGCATCATTCTTGGACGAAGTAAAAAAAGCGGGGGTTCCAATCCGGTTGCATCTGGGAAACGAAATTTATTATACAATTACAACGGTTAAAGATCTTAAGAACCAGATTGTAGTTCCTCTTGGCGATTCTAACAAGGCTTTGTTGGAGTTTTCGCTAGATGAGGAAGATGAAGATATCGCCGAAGCAATTCATAATCTAAAAATAATTGGTTATCAAGCGATTATTGCTCATCCAGAACGATATTCCTATGTGAAATACACCGATTACCAAGTTATTAGGGATATGGGCGGATTGATACAAATTAATGCCGCTTCAATTTTAGGGAAATACGGGTTATCAATTCAAAAAATGGTTTTGCGATTGATTAAAGAAGGTTTAGTTGATTTCGTGGCGTCAGATAACCATAATTTTCGTTCATATGGACTTAAAGAAGCGTATTTATTGATTGAGAAAAGATTTGGAAGCCAGATTGCAAAGAGCATCTTTGTCAATAAAACAATATTATTATAAACAAGATTAAAAGTATATGATTTATATGCATATCAACAATAATATTACGAAGTCTGATAATGAAAATTATTTTTTTGTTTTTGAAGAAAACATCACATAATATCCATAAATGTCCAATATAATGTAATTATGAATCCAAGGTTTTCAGCAACTTCACTTCCCCCTATATTGATCTTTCTGGACTTTGGGTTACTTCTCGATTAGTATGGATTGACAATTGCCAATCCATACGTATCTAGAAGTCGTTCATGAAAAATGGATAATATAAAGATCTACAGACCTTAAAAAGTCTTTTATTTTAAAGAAAGTGTGATGAAATTATGAGAAACATTAATGTTTTAGTTGCGGATGATGAATTTAGAATTCGAAAACTACTAGCTGAATTTTTACTTCGGGAAGGTTACAAAGTCATTGAAGCTGAAGATGGCGAAAAAGCCATTGATCTGTTATTTGAATCAAAGACCAAGATTGATATGGTTATTTTGGACGTCATGATGCCGAAATACGATGGGTGGTTTGTTTTAGAACGAATTCGGGAATTTTCGACTGTCCCCGTTATTATGCTAACAGCAAGAAGTGACGAATATGATCAATTAAAAGGTTTTAAACTGGGAGCGGATGATTATGTTACTAAGCCATTTTCGCCATCGGTTTTGATGGCTAGGATTAACAAAATTATCAAAAGAGACAAATCTGATGTTGAGGAAATGATTTTTGGAACGATAAAAATGTCATTGTTATCCCGTGAAGTCTATGTGAATGGAAATCGAATCGATTTGACACCCAAGGAATTCGAACTGCTGAAGTATTTTATTGATAACAAAGGCATTGCCTTATCACGAGATAAAATATTGAATGCGGTTTGGAATTATGATTATTATGGCGATTTACGGACCGTTGACACCCATATCAAACAGCTACGTGCTAAACTGGGCGACGCCGCGATGTATATCTCAACGGTGAGAAGCATCGGTTACCGCTTGGATATTCAAAATGAAAACCTCGATTAAGAGTCGCCTATTCCTCATCACATACGGAATTATTTTGTTGTTCATCGTCGGGTTAATCGTCTTGAACAACACATATTTGGAGTCGTTTTATACCGAATCGCGTGAGAACGATTTGACGCTGGCTTTTAACGAAGTGGTTACTTTAAATCCGCTGACCGATGATGATACTTTCGCCGAAATTGAAAATCGCTATAATCTTAATCTTCTAATATTAAAACAAAATCCAGAGGTTGATACCCCGGTCCTTCCCGGCGATTATCCAACTCGTGTCGCTGACGCGGTTTACGGCAGTGAATTCATGGTTCAAGGCGAAATCTTGATGGGAATCTATAATACTGTGGTTGAAATCGCCGAGAGTGGAACTTCATCCCAAGATATTCGAATTATTGAAGTATTGGATGATGATTCATATATAGCATATATTGATCAAATCAACCCTGGGGTAGGACCGACCGGCGATGATCGGACGGTGGTAGCACTTTGTGTTGCTAAACTTCAAGATGATAATTTATATATATATTATGTACTTACGATTACCATTCAATCGATCGCAGGAAGCGTGCAAATCTTTAATCAATTTACCATTATCATCGGGATTATTTTCATGATTTTAGCAGGACTCGGGACGTTTTTTTATAGCAATAAGTTTACCCGACCAATTTTGGAAATGACCGATGTTACTTTAGACCTTGCCAATCTCAATTTTGAAAAAAAGGTGAAGATTAAGTCAACGGATGAACTTGGGGTTTTAGGGGATTCGATTAATCGCATGAGTGATCAACTGGAAATGTCAATTAAGGATTTGCAAGCGGCAAACGATCGATTGGCCACGGATATCCAATTAAAAACCAATATTGACACAATGCGAAAAGAATTCATCGCCAATGCTTCCCACGAATTAAAAACACCGATTTCTTTAATTATCGGGTACTCGGAAGCGATGAGGCTCCCAAATTTATCAAAAGAAGACACTAATGAATATTTGAATATCATCGATGATGAAGCAAACAAGATGAACAAATTAGTTATGAACTTGTTAAAAATAAGCCAATTAGAATCGGGATTCCACGAACTTAACATAACAAATTTTTCAGTCAAGGATTTGGTTGAAGAAACGGTAAAATTTTTTACCATCAAATTAACCGAAAAGAATGTGAATCTCATAGTTAACATTGCCGACCAGTTTGTTGACTCTGATTACGATTCATTACAGACGGTGTTAAACAATTTTTTGGCAAATGCAATTAATCACGTCGAGGGCGACATGATTATCAAAGTAGATAGCGAGTATCTTGACGACGGTCATATTAGAATTAATGTTACAAATAGTGGCAAGCCGATCCCTGATGACAGTTTGGTAAGAATATGGGAAAGTTTCTACAAAGTCGACAAAGCTCGGACACGCGCATATGGCGGACAAGGATTGGGGTTATCGATTGTCAAGATTTCGCTGGAAAATTTGGGGTATAAATATGGTGTTGTTAATCTGGAAAACGCGGTCGTCTTTTTCTTTGATATACCAATAACGGAATAATCGAACCAGACAATTTTCTGGTTTGATTTTTTCTTTATCATGAAAAGAATATTCCTTTCAGTAAATCTATTTTTGTTTCGTCCCGCATATTGATATTATGATTTATTCGTGTTAAAATTATCTAACAATATAGGCAGAAATTTGGCTGGGAGGTTTTGATGTGAAAAAACATAACAGCGAGACGACGGGTGAGTACATGAAAAAAATTCGGGTTGTTCAATATATGTTACTTGATGCCCTTTGTATAGCCCTGACTTACATTTTTGCTTTTATGTCGTTAGCAACTCCTTCATCTGACCGATTCACGATGAGTGATTTTTGGCAGGCGGTCTTAATACTACCGTTTGTAATTGTTTTTAAGATTATTATTTTCTACATCACAAAACTTTATCGAATGGTGTTAGATAATGTTGGCTTTGACGAAATTTTCCGAATTTTTGTGGCAGTCATTTTCACAAACATCACTATCGCCATTTTCTTTTTGGCAATCCCCGATTTCCAATTCATCCCAGAACTAGTGCTTTTGTTCACATCGGTTTTGGAAGCTGTACTGCTTATATTTACACGAATGTCTAAGCGCATCTTTAAGTACTTGAAATATCGAAAAAACGGGCGTCCTGGGAAAAGAACATTACTAATTGGAGCCGGTGCCGGCGGAAAACTAGTGTTTGATGAAATTCGCAATAGCATGGAACTATTGCTAAACCCGGTTGCTTTCGTTGATGATGATTCAATGAAGATTGGCAAGATTATGTCAGGATTGCCGATATATGGACCAATATCCGAAACCCCCAAATTAATCGATGATTTAAAGATTGAAGAAGTAATCATTGCCATTGCCAATATTGATGGAAAGCGATTCCAAGAAATCATTCAGATTGTTACTGAACGACCGGTTAAAGTAAAGCGATTACCGAAATTCAAAGAACTAAAAAAAGACGCTCCTAAAACCCTTTTAGAAGTCAACGTCGAAGACTTGCTTTCTCGTGATGTTGTTGAACTCAATGGCGAGGGAGTTGCCGAATTTATAACCGGAAAACGAATCATGGTTACTGGAGCTGGCGGATCGATTGGATCGGAATTAGTGCGACAGATTATCGCTAAGCAGCCTTCTGAACTGATGCTCGTCGATATCTATGAAAATGGTATTTATGATTTACAGATGGAGTTAAACAACAAATATCAAGATGACCTCAATCAAGTCTCGCGAAAAGTATTGATTGGTTCCGTATATAACTATGAACGGATGAAAAATATTTTTGCCGATTTCAAACCCGAACTGGTTTTTCATGCTGCCGCATATAAACATGTTCCCTTGATGGAAGATTCCGCGGTTGAGGCGGTGAGAACTAACGTCATCGGCACATATAACATTGCGCGATTATGCGATGAATATCATGTGCAAAAAATGGTTTTAGTATCGAGCGATAAAGCTGTTCGTCCCACCAACGTTATGGGCGCGACAAAACGTTTTGCCGAAATGATTATTCAATATTTCAATTGTAACTCGGAAACAAATTATTCAGCCGTTCGCTTTGGCAATGTCTTAGGATCAAACGGCTCAGTAATTCCCTTATTTAAAAAGCAAATCGAAAACGGTGGGCCTTTGACTGTTACTGATCGACGAATCATTCGCTACTTTATGACGATTCCCGAGGCGGTCAGTTTAATTTTACAATCGGCGACTTTCGCAAAGGGTGGGGAAATTTTTATTCTTGATATGGGAGAGCCGGTAAAAATTATTGACATGGCCGAGAAAATGATTATGTTAACCGGATTAAGACCTTATATTGATATTGATATTCGAATAACTGGATTACGGCCGGGAGAAAAATTATTTGAGGAAATGCTGGTTGACAAGACGGAAAACCACATTAAGACAAATAATAAGAAAATCTATATTGAGAATCTAATGAACATTGAAGAAATCGAAAAGGATATTGAATATATCAAACAAACATTTGAAAGTTTAAACAATTGTGAAATCAAAGAAATGGTTGGTAAAATTGTTTCAACATATTCGGTAAAAAACTAAGCATGTCACCCGACATGCTTTTTTGTTAGGATATGTGATATAATTATACTGGTGATAATAATGGATATTACGCAAGGAATCGCCATTGGCGATAAGATTACAATTGATATCCGAAAACAGGGAATAAACGGCGAGGGTATTGGCTATTTCCATAAAATGGCGATCTTTGTTCCAGGAGCGATTGTTAAGGAAACCGTTATGGCTGAAATCATTGAAATTAGGCAGGGATTTGCCATGGCCAAAATCATTGCTTTTTTACAACAATCAATCCGGCGGATTCAGCCACAATGTCCCTACTATGAGAAATGCGGTGGATGTCAGTTATTACATATCGCCTATTTGGAACAATTGAAGATTAAACAAAGCATTTTAATTCAATCTTTAAAAAGATATACCGAAATAAATGTTGATACCATTAATATTCGTAAAACTGCAGGTATGAAAGAAAATTTTGGCTATCGAAATAAATCCCAAATGCCTTTTAAAAACACTAATCTGGGTTTGGAACTCGGTTTATATGAAACCAACTCCAACCGGTTCGTGACTATTGATTCCTGCATGGTTCAGGACCCAATTATCAATCATGTTAATCAAACGGTTTTAAAGATTTTAATTGAATATAAAATGATGGCATTTGATCAAATGAATCCCGAAGGTATCTTGTTAAATTTGGTCACAAGATATGTAAAATCGACAGACGAGGTTCAAATAACCTTGATTGTTTCGGCTTTTAAACCGATTTTGAAAGATATTGCCAAAAAAATTATGGCGTCAATTCCCACTGTTAAAGGTGTATTTTATTCCGTAAATAAACAGCATAATCCCTTAATGTTCGGCAAAACGATTGATCTTATGGCTGGATTGAACTATGTTTCGGAAAAAATTGATGACTTGACAATCAAACTTAGCCCCGAAGCTTTTCACCAGTTAAATAATCAACAAATGAAGGTATTGTATGCTGAAATCATCAAAGCTTGCGAATTATCCGGAGTAGAAATAATCGTGGATGCTTTCTGCGGAGTCGGAATTTCTTCTATGCAAATGGCAAAAAAGGCGAAGATGGTATATGGTATTGACTATGCCATCACATCAATAAAAGATGCAACCACCAATGCTGCGATAAATAAAATCAGTAATTGTGTTTTTTTAGCTGATCGAGTGGAAAAAAAGCTGCCGGAATTAATAAGCAAAAAGATTAAACCCGATGTCATTGTCTTCGATCCACCCCGAAGTGGCTTGGATGATGCCGTCATCAACGAACTAAGACAAGCAAAGATTCCTCGGATTGTTTATGTGTCATGTAATCCATCAACGCTCGCTAAAAACATAGCAAAATTATTGGACTTGTACGAAATTAAATATATTCAACCTATTGATATGTTTCCACACACTTCTGGCGTAGAAAGCGTTACCCTATTAAAACTTAGTAATCAATGACAGCACAAGGAGAAAATCATGAGATCAGATTTAGAAATCGCACAAAATTCGCAAATGCAAAGTATTATCGCTATTGGTCAACAAATCGGGTTGCATCCCGATGATTTAGAATTGTATGGCAACTATAAAGCTAAAATCAAAATGACAGCGGTCAAAAGTGACCGTTTTCAAAAACAAGGAAAAGTAATCTTGGTTACTGCCATCACGCCAACCTCAGCCGGGGAGGGCAAAACCACAACCACTATCGGTCTTGGGGATGCCATCCGTAAACTCGGGAAAAAGGCTATGATTTGTTTGCGAGAGCCTTCGCTTGGACCGGTAATGGGCATCAAAGGTGGTGCTGCCGGAGGCGGCTATGCGCAAGTTGTTCCGATGGAAGATATTAATCTTCACTTCACTGGTGATCTCCATGCCGTCGGATCGGCAAACAATCTCATCAGTGCTGTTATTGATAATCATCTTTTTCAAGGTAATTCACTCAGGATTGATGCGAATCGAGTGGTTTGGAAACGATGTATGGATATGAATGACCGAGCACTTCGTAGAATCGAAGTCGGACTATCCAGTTCCAAGGAAGTCAGTCGTTTTGACGGGTTTGATATCACTGTTGCTAGTGAAATTATGGCGATACTTTGTTTATCAAAAGATCTTGATGATCTGCGAAAACGAGTTGAAAAAATCATTGTTGCCTATAACGTGGATAACCAACCCATCACTGCCGGTGATTTGAAAGTGGCTGGAGCTGTGACAATGCTTTTGAAAGATGCCATCCAGCCAAATTTAGTTCAAACTTTAGAAAATACCCCGGTTTTAATCCACGGAGGCCCATTTGCAAATATTGCTCACGGATGTAATTCGGTAATTGCGACGGCTTTTGCTCGCCGAATCGCTGATTATGTGATAACCGAAGCTGGATTCGGAGCGGATTTGGGGATGGAAAAATTTATTGATATCAAGTCTCGGGTTTTAGGAACAATGCCATCGGCGATTGTTCTAGTTGTTAGTATCCGCGCTTTGAAATTGCATGGAGGTATGCCAAAAGATCAAATCAAAACCGAAGACCTTTGTCGTTTGCAAAATGGACTTGGCAACTTAGAAAAACATATTGAGAATATTCAATTGTTTAATCTGCCTTTCGTTATTGCTTTAAACAAATTTGGTAGTGACACCGAAAAAGAAATCCAATTACTATCTGATTGGGCAAAAGCAAACGATATTCCTTTGGAAATATCCGACGTTTTTACTCTTGGCAGTGCCGGCGGGATAAAACTTGCAAAGACGATCATCAATTTAACTGATACCGTTAACAATTTAAATAGTAATCCCTTATATAAACTAGATGAGGGTATTAAAACGAAAATTGAGCGAATTGCCACAAAAATATACGGAGCGAAAACCGTTGTCTATTCGGACACGGCTGAACAACAGATTATTCAATATAATCAGCTTGGTTGGGATAAATTGCCAATCTGTATGGCAAAAACGCCGCTGTCACTCTCGGACAATCCCAAAATCCTTGGCCGTCCGAAAGATTTCACTATTACAATTCGGGAATTCAAACCCTCTATTGGTGCTGGGTTTCTTGTGGCTTTAACTAGCGAGGTTATGACAATGCCGGGATTACCAAAGATCGGTGCATATGAAAACATGGACGTCATCGATGATGAAATTGTCGGATTATTTTAAATAAAAATACAATATAAAGGGGTGAGATTTATGGGTGATGTTAAAACATTTGCTAACAAATTGAAAGAATTAGGAATCAAAGTTGTCAAAAGCGTTGAAAAAGGATATGAGTCAGCCAAAATGAGCGTCGAAAACACAATTTTGGAAGACAATCTCAAACGACGTTTCAATTTGGAAAACCCTTATAAGTTTGAAATCAGAAATTCCAAAAATCAATTCACAGTTTTGACAAATCTACTTGTTCGGAATGCAAAACGCTATGAGGATGACGATTTGTTTGTTTTTTCTGGCTCCATATTTGATAACGGATTCTCGATTGACGGCATCATTAAAGACCTTTCTGATAATGCTGAATACCAAATCAAGGATATTCAACAAGTTCTGGTTCCAGTTGAATTCAACGAAAAATCTTATGAAATAATCGGAACCGCGGTCAAATGCAGAGCTCTATAACAACGGCTTTGGACAAACGGACTGATTTCATCAACATTTACAATCAGATGATTCAACGCGAAGGTGCCGATGAATTAATGAAATACCTACTTTCCTCGGGAAGCGATTTTTTCATAGCGCCAGCCTCGACTCGCTTTCATTTGGCTTATGAAGGTGGTTTGGTGGAACATTCACTCAACGTTTATCAATGTCTAAAAGAGTATTTGAACCGTCCCAAGGTCAGAACCGAATATCAAATGGGTTTTTCTGATGAGACAATTGCTATCGTAGCCTTGTTACACGATTTATGCAAAATCAACATTTATCAGAAAAGCACTCGCAACGTTAAAGATAAAACTGGGGCTTGGATTCAAGTCCCCACTTACGATTACAACGATCAATTGCCATATGGACATGGCGAAAAATCGGTGTATATCATTTCTGGGTTCATGAAACTGACTCGTGAAGAAGCATTTGCTATCCGATTCCATATGGGCTTTTCCGATACTGAAAATAAACAAAACGTGTCTAACACCTTTGAAAAATTTCCTTTGGCTCTAGCCTTATCGATAGCGGATATGGAAGCAACATATCTCATTGAATCGAAAGAATAAAACAAAAATTTAACTAAAATTCATCAGAGAAACCTTGGACGAGGTTTCTTTTCGATAATTAGATAATCAATACTTCAGGCGGATACTATATGAGCAAAATTTATGATTTGACCCACGGATCAATATTTAAGAAAATCATGGCAATAGCTTTGCCAGTTTTGTTAACGTCAATTTCCCAGATGGCATATAGTCTTACCGATATGTTTTGGATTGGCCAGGTTGATACCATCGGTTTTTCGGAATCAGATGCGATATCGGCAATCGGAACGGCCAGCTATATTCTTTGGTTTTCTTTTGGGCTGATATTAATCGGTAAAATTGGAACTTCTGTCAAAGTCAGTCATTTTGCTGGCGAAAAGAACCTAGACGGAGTTAAAAAATATGCTTCCAATGGTTTATTGCTTGAAATAATCTTTGGCATAGTGACTTCCGCTTTGATTTTACTATTCCGAGGCCCACTAATTTCTTTGTTTGGTGATAATGGCGATACAGTATATAACGACTCAAATCGTTATCTCGCCATCACTGGGGGATTTTATTTTGTTCAGTTTGTCACTAATGGCTTTTCCGCTATTAATGAAGGGTTAGGAAAAACATACTTAAATCTTATGATTTTGCCAATTGGTTTAATTATGAACATGATTTTAGATCCATTATTGATTATTTCCTTGGGATTGGGAGTAACTGGAGCGGCTCTTGCCACGGTAATATCTCAAATTTTTACCCTTTTGATATTTGTAATGGTATATATCTTTTCTAAGCAAAAGGTTTTTTCACTGAAACGGGAAAATTTCAGTTTAATGGCGATAAAGGAAATGATGCGAATCGGTTTTCCGACTGGTCTGCAAAGTATGTTTTTTACTGTTTGTTCAATAATTATCGGCATTATGGTCTATGGTTTTGGCACCGAGGTTTTTGCTGCTCAACGCCTCGGTTCGCAAATCGAACAATTTACATGGATGATTGCTGGTGGGTTTCAGACCGCATTAACCGTGTTTGTCGGGCAAAATTTTGGAGCAAGGGATTATGGGCGAATTCGCAAGGGGACAATCTTATTAGCGGCAATTCTTGTTCCATATGCGGCAATAATTACCATCATTTTCTTTTTTCGATCCGAAGACATAATCCGCTTGTTTCTTAATAGTGACGAAATCACGGTCGCTTATGGGACTGAGTATCTCCGAATAATTAGTTTCTCGCAAATATTTATGATGATTGAAGGCATTGGCTCGGGCTTATTCAATGGCGTCGGAAAAACCAAGATACCTTCTATTTTCGGAATCATCGGCAATGTTATCCGCATTCCATTAGCATTATTGATGATTGGTTCAATGGCTGAAAAGGGTATTTGGTGGTCTTTAAACATATCTGACGGCTTCAAAGGCTTAGCCTTATTGATTGGCGGAATTATTTTGCTAATCAATATGGAAAAACTAATAAATAAAAAGACAGATGTCAAAAAACAAGAAAAAGAAGAATCTGTGATTCTTGCGGCACTATAAATAGGTAAATTAATAACAATACTTTTTCATAAGAAGGATACGAATTCGACTTATGGAAAAGTTTTTTTATTGCAAATTCTGCGGTAATTAGAAATACTAAGCATCTTTTTGGATGCCGATACAGGTAGATATACACTTACTGAAGAAATCAATGGCTTTAGGAAAAAGGGCAATATTAATGGCGAGATAATGTTTTTGAAAAGCGCTTGAAATACTCGAAACAACAGTATATAATTTATTTGTGGTATTACCACAATAAAAGCATTGGAGGAAGATTATGGACGGCATTGTGAAAATGAAAGAACCAAAGAATCTCTCGCCAAGAATTAAATGGTTGCGCAACTTTTATTTTGAAGGGGTGAAACGGACTTGGAATAACGAATACAATTGTTATTCCGATGGGAAACCCTGGGATTTTTTATTCGATGAATTGACATATTACATTGTTCCCGAGACGATTCCCTTTTATCAAACTTATACAAGTTCAAGTCTACAATCGGCAGAACATATTAATATGCCCGATGAGTTCTGGCAATTGTCCTTAAAAGAGCGACGAGCGACGTTCATAAAAGAAGCGATTGTAAATCACGTTCCAGTGGAGATTATTCCCAACGATTTATTATGTGGTGCTCGATTTAATATGTTAACATCACATTGTTTGACTAAAGCAGAAGCTAAAGATCGTGATCATTTGGTTTATGGAAAAAACGGTTCTCGAAAACAGGAAGTCGATTATTATTACTATGGGTTTGGAAATGATGGAGCCACAAGCGGTCATCTAATTCCTGATTATCAGAAAATCATTGATCATGGATTCGTAAAAGTTTTTTCCGATTTGGAGAACCGCTATCAATCAATGACACCCAACGAACAAAACTCTTCTTCAGGCGAACAAATCAAAGCGATGATGATTGCGGCTACGATGCCAAGAGATCTCGCCAAGAAATATGCGGTAAAATGCGAAGAAGAAGCTTTAAAAATGATTGACCCGCTCCGGAAAGCGGAATTATTACAGATGAAGGCTAACATGGAAATTGTGCCATGGAAAAAAGCGGAAAACTTCTATCAAGCAATTCAATCATTATGGATTACGCATATGCTGGTAATGGCGGATGAAAATTACCCTGGGCCGGGAGTGTCATTTGGCAGACTCGATCAATATCTTTATCCCTATTATATAAAATCAAAAGCAGAAGGCATGACCGATGAATTGGTTAAAGATATTCTCGGCTGTTTTTGGTTTCACTGCAACACAGCATATGATGCTCAGATCCGTGTTGGTAATAATGGCATCACCGCTGGTTTTGGCCAATTGTTCAATCTCTCCGGATGCAATGCCCAAGGCGAAGATTTAACCAATGAACTCACATATATTTTGTTGGACGTCATTGATGATTTGTCACCGATATTGGAGCCAAAACCCAATGTTCGTATTCATAAAAACACCCCCGACAAACTGATGGATCGAGTTGTAGAGATGATTGCATCCTCTCAGGGAGCACCATTTTTACTTAATTTTGATGAAAGATCAATCGCGGGAATGATTCGTGAAGCCAAAGAAGCAAAATGCGACGACCTTATAAATTTTGCGAATGTTGCGGATTATGCTTCCGTCGGATGTTTAGAAAACACGATGGTCGGCAACGATCGTTCTGGAACCGTCGATGATAATTTATACTTATATAAAGCGGTTGAATTAGCATTAAATAACGGGAAAGACTTGCTTCCAAAGAAAAACGATTTGACTGGTCAAAAATTGCCAATCAAACAACATGGCCCTAAAACCGGTGAGCTTGAAGAACTAAACACCTTTGATAAATTTTATAATGCTGTTAAAATTCAAACTGGTTTTATTATTAAAAAGAGTGTTGAAATCTATGAATTGTCGGAGCGGATCCGAGCTAAATATGGTAATACTATTTATCTGTCGACTCTTGTCAATGGTTGCATGGAAAAAGCACTTGATGTAACCGAAGGTGGGGCTGAATTGTCGTTTGTGACAATCGAAGGAGTGACGTATGCCACAACCGTCGATTCGATTTTGGCGATCAAGTATTTAGTCTATGATAGAAAAGAATATTCGCTTAACGAAGTCAAAAATGCATTAGTTAATAATTGGGAAGGCTATGAAATTATGCAGGCCATTGCCAAGAATCGTGCTCCTAAATATGGTCGCGACGATTTTGAAGCCGACGCGATTGCGAAAGATTACATGGAGTTCTTCGCCAACGAAACGTGGAAATATAAGACAAAATCTACTCATCGCCAATTTCGCCCGGGAATGCTTTCTTGGAACTATTGGGCTAGTGCTGGTTTTGTTTTACCTGCTTCTCCCGACGGAAGAAAACAAGGACAATTCTTTTCTAATGCGATATGTCCTTCCAACGGAGCCGATATCTTCGGTCCAACCGCCAACTCAAATTCGGTGGGCGTTGCTTTAGGAGGAAAGTCTGAAAATGGCGATTTTCTTGAATATCGCAACTGTTTACCGAATGGCGCTAGTCACACGATTACTTTCAATTCGTCTTTGTTACGCAATCCCGATCATCTGAATAAGTTTAAAGCTTTTTTAAAAGGGTATATTCATAACGGTGGAACAGCATTACAAATTAACATCCTTGATTCGAACATGCTACGAGATGCTCAAGCTCATCCCGATGAATACAAACACCTGTTAGTGCGGGTTACAGGGTACAATGCTTATTTCGTAACGGTCGGTCGCGAACTCCAAAACGAGATTATCGCTCGCGAATCGCACCAACAATATTAGGCTAATAGTATGAATATCCTCAATATTCAAAGGATGTCGACTGAGGACGGCCCTGGATTAAGAACTACAGTTTTTTTCAAGGGCTGTCCCTTAAAATGCACTTGGTGTCACAATCCGGAATCAATTCTCCCCTCAATTCAGAAAGAATGGTTTCAAGTCCGCTGTATTGGATGTCACATTTGTATTGTGAACTGTCCCGCTCAAGCCTTAAGCGTAACAGAAAACGGAATCGATTCAGATATGACGAAATGCAAATTGTGTCTCAAATGTGTCGATGGGTGCCCCGCAGGGGCTATGCAACAAATTGGCAAAATTATATCCGTAGAGATGCTGTTTAATGAAATCATCAAAGATAAAGCATATTTCAACGGCTCAGGAGGAGTAACTCTTTCCGGAGGCGAAGTCATGGCTCAAACTACGGAAGCAGTTAAGTTGTGTCAAAAATTGAAGGCCCATGGCATTTCTATTGCGCTTGATACATCGGGATACACCCAATATGCCAACTTTGAAACGATATTGCCATATGTTGACTTGCTTCTATATGACCTAAAAGTTGATGATGCTTTAGATCATCAACGCTTATGTGGTGTTGATAATGCAATAATCAAAAGTAACTTAATTCGATTAAGTCAAGAGTCTGTCAAAATATGGATTCGGACACCGATTATTCCCAACGCAACGGATGATGTTAAAAACATCAAGGCAATTGCGACTTTTCTTTCTGAGTATTCCATTCGCTTCGAACGTTGGGAATTATGTGCTTTCAATAATTTATGTATTGATAAATACGCTCGGCTTGGTCAATCTTGGGAATTCGAAAAAACCCCATTGGTAACCAAAGATACTATGGCTTTACTTTTAAGTACCGCGCAAGCGATTGTATCAAAGCCGGAAGTGGTCTCATTTACTGGGTTAACCCAGTTAGAGGAGGAAGTAAAATGTACAAAACAATGAACGAGGAAATGATGAAGGCTTTTAGCAGTTCGATTAAAATTGGCCTCGTCGCAACAATTGACGATCACGGTGAACCTCATCTTTCGGTATTATCGACTTTACAGGGTAAAGACGATAAAACGATGATGTTTGGCAAATTTGTCGAAGGGTTAAGCAAACAATACATCGTTGATCGTCCAAAAACCGGGTTTTTGATTATGAACCCGGAAAAAGCCTTCTGGTTTGGCAAAATGAATTATACACATTTTGTCAAAGAAGGTGAGGATTACGTTATGTACAATAACCAGCCTTTGTACCGATATAACTCATATTTCGGTATCAACACGGTTTACTATCTGGATTTAGTGGAAATATCGGACAAATATGTTTTACCGATGGGTAAAGTAATCGGTAATGCGATTAATGTTCTTATTAACAAGAATCGCTTTAAACAAGAAACACCAGAACCGGTTTTAAAACCTTGGGCAGCAAAGTTTACTGCCAAGCTCGATACCTTGAAATTCTTAGCCTTTCTTGGCGCGGATGGATATCCCCAAATCATTCCGATCATCCAAGCACAATCGGTTGGGACTAATCGGATTGTCATCAAAAACGCACCTTATACAGAATGGTTATCGGCGGTCAAACAAGGACTAAAAGTAGCAGTTTTGGCTTTTAGTATGTCGATGGAAGATGTCTTGATCAAGGGGACATTTAACGGGTTTGATTCCAAAGGATATGGATATATCGAAATCGAACGAGTATATAATTCGATGCCCCCAATTCATAAATATATTTATCCAACAGAAAAAAACTCAGAAGTAATTTTTGATAGAAAGGACTCAATTCATCAATGATAACGCCAGATAATCGAACAGAGATGCTGGTTAAAACGATTCAAAACGCCATCATATCCGGCGTTTATAAATCTGGTGATAAATTGCCACCACTTCGTAATCTTGCCAAAGAACATCACGTAAGTCGAAGCGTGGTAAACAGCGCCATTTCGACGCTTTCGACAAAAGGGTACATCAGTATTGTTCCGCGTCATTATATTGTCATCAATGATTTTTTAACGACAGGGTCACTGACAGTTTTAAAAGACATCTTTGAGAGTGATAACGAAGAGTTGAAACGCAAGATGATTTCCGAAACGCTAACCTGTCGAATGGTTGTTGAACGGAATTCGATAAAAACGATTGTTGCAAACTTAAACATTAATCTTGAACCAATCAAATCAGTAATTGAACGAGAGTTACTTTGGCAAGCAGATTTAGCTCACGATATCACCGTTTTATATGCTTTGGATTTAAGTTTCCATAACAGTATTGTTGCCTTGGCGCAGAACATGGTTTTTTCCTTGATATATCATCAATTTGAATACTTAGCAAAACCGATGATTGCCATTTTTTATTCTAATCCGCAGGTTATTGACTTTGTCTTGGATAAACATTTACAAATTTATATCGCTTTGAAAAATCACAATCGGGAGCAGGCATTATCATTGATCGAAGATCTACTTACTCACGGTGAACAAGAATTGCTTAAAGTCATATAGAAAGAAGGCCAAATAATGAAATGGTATGAACTTCTCATTTTGTTGATTATCATCGTTTTGGTCATTGGGACAATATTGATTAGTTACATGATAGCAAGGGGTATCTTTCATCCAGATCGACTATCACTTTTAGAAACGCGAATTAAAGAAACAGAACGAACGCCGGACCTACTCAAGGAATACGATTCATGGGAGATGAATGATTATTGGATTCATTCCCGAAATGGCTATGATTTGAAAACGTACTATCTGCCGGCAAAACCAGAAAGAGACGAAAAATCTTCACGCTTTGTCATTATCGCTCACGGATATACGTATACCCATCACGGTAGCATCAAGTATGCTTATTTAATGCACAGCCTTGGTTTCAACGTGATTATGTATGATGAACGTTATCACGGTGAATCGGGAGGAAAAAACTGTACCTTAGGGTTTTACGAAAAATATGATCTTGAGGATGTCATCACAGACACTTTTCGTCGCTTTGGCGATGGACTATTTTTGGGAACCTATGGTGAATCAATGGGGGCAGCAACTGTCATTCTCGAACAAGCATTTGATCCACGGGTTAAGTTTATTATCGCTGACTGTCCGTTCGCTGATCTTTCGATGTTAGTAAGATATATCGTTAAGAAGCGATTTCATCTGCCAAAATTACCCTTTTTACCGTTGGCAAGTTTGTTTTTTTATTTAGCTACAAAAGCTAAGATAAAGCAGATTATGCCGATTGATGCAATTAAAACCTGCAAAATACCGGTTATGTTATTTCACGGACTTGACGATGGTTTTATTCCTTATGTCCACAGCCAGATGCTTTACGATAAATGTCCTTCACCAAAAGCCATTTTTTTAGCGCCAAACAATTCCCGTCACGCCGAGTCATTTCGTAAAAACCGCGATGAATATACACGAATACTCGATGATTTTATTAAAAATATTGTTTTGCGTGGGTAAAAAAAAGCAGATAACCATTTCCTTAAGTGAAATATATTATCTATTTCACAGTCATGGTGTATAATAAATAACGAAAAATAAGAACACAAAGGTGGAATTGGAATGTACGATATTATTATTATCGGTGCTGGAGTCGTTGGATCAAGCATTGCAAGAGTGCTTTCGAAATATAAATTAAAGATTGCCGTTCTTGATAAGGAAGTAGACATCTGTGAACAGACTTCCAAGGCCAATAGCGGCATCGTCCATAGTGGATATGATGCTCATGTTGGCTCAATGAAAGCAAAGATGAATCTTCGCGGCAGTAAAATGATGGAAAAACTTTGCCAAGAACTCGACGTTCCCTATCGTCGGAATGGTTCGATGGTTTTAGCATTATCTTTGGAAGACCTTCCTAAGCTGGCAATTTTAAAAACCCAAGGTGATACCAATGGAGTCGAGGGATTACGGATTTTAACCCGAGATGAAGCTATAAAAATGGAACCAAATTTATCCAATGAAGTTGCAGGAGCTTTATTCGCCCCTACCGGAGGCATTGTCGATCCATTTAAATTGACTATCGCTGCAGCGGAAATTGCTTTTCAGAACGGGGTTGAATTCAAACTTAAAACTAAAGTCATCGATGTAGAAAAACATGACGATCATTTTGTTGTATTTACTGATAAAGGCGAACTTATAACTAAGGTTCTTGTCAACGCCGCTGGGGTTTACGCTGATGATTTTAATAATCAATTAAGCGCACATAAATTGAAAATTACCCCCCGAAAAGGCGAATATTGTTTATTTGATAAACAAGTTGGAAATTTAGTTGATAAAACGATTTTTCAATTACCAACGAATTTAGGAAAAGGTGTTTTGGTAACACCGACCCCTGATGGCAACTTACTTGTTGGGCCGACTGCCAATGACATTATTGACAAGGATGATATTTCCACGACGGCAGAAGGTTTAAAATCGGTTGTCGATCGTGCTAAAAAAAGCGTGAAACAAATTCCAATGGGTTTTGTCATCACCGCTTTTGCCGGCCTGCGTGCTACCGAACAAAATGGAGATTTTGTTATCGGTGAAGCCGCTGACGTACCGAATTTTTATAATGCCGCGGGCATCGAATCTCCCGGATTGACCTCAGCTCCGGCAATTGGTGAATATCTTGGAGAGATGATTAGTCAAAAACTACATGCCGTTGCAAAATCTGATTATGTCAAAATACGTAAAGATACTGTTCGTTTTGAATCACTGTCACTAGCAGAAAAAGCAGCCATAATTAAAGAAAATCCAGAATATGGAAAAATTATTTGTCGGTGTGAGTTGGTAACTTTAGCCCAGATTAAGGATGCCATTCATCGCCCTCTGGGAGCGACGACTCTTGACGGAATCAAGCGTCGGACTCGCGCTGGAGCCGGAAGATGTCAAGCGGGATTCTGTTCACCAAGGGTCATTGAGATTTTAGCAAAAGAATTGCATCTTGATCCGCGAGAAATAGCTAAAAACGATAATAATTCGGTAATGCTCATCGAGTTTGACAAGGATTCTTTGTAGGAGGACCGATTATGATAAATCACGATATCGTCATCATCGGCGGAGGACCCGCCGGGTTAGCTGCCGCAATCAGTTGTTACGAAAATGGCAATCAGGATATCATTATCCTGGAACGAGATAATTCCTTAGGCGGAATTCTCAACCAATGCATCCATAACGGATTTGGACTTCATACCTTTAAAGAAGAATTAACCGGTCCAGAATATGCTGCAAGATACGTTGCTAAAGTGCAATCTTTAGGAATTGATTATCGTTTAAACACAATGGTAATCGATATTAGCAAGGATAAAGTCGTCTCATCAATTAATGAAACCGATGGGTTGATGCAAATCCAAGCAAAAGCCATAATTCTTACCATGGGTTGTCGCGAACGCTCTCGCGGAGCGTTAAACATTCCTGGTTATCGTCCAGCTGGCATTTTTTCTGCTGGAACGGCGCAAAGATATGTCAATATCGAAGGCTATATGCCCGGAAGACAGATTGTTATACTTGGATCTGGAGATATTGGATTAATCATGGCCAGACGTTTGACTTTAGAGGGAGCATTGGTAAAAATGGTTTGTGAGATAATGCCTTATTCTGGCGGGTTAAAGCGGAATATTGTTCAATGTCTCGACGATTATAACATCCCTCTTAGATTGAATCATACGGTCACAAAAATATTTGGCAAGGAACGAGTGACGGGGGTAATGGTCTCAGAAGTCGATGCATTCCGGCAACCGATTCCAAGCACAGAAGAATATGTCGAATGCGACACGCTCTTGTTATCAGTCGGATTAATTCCTGAAAATGAATTATCTCGCAAAGCGGAGGTCGCAATTAATCAAAAAACCCAAGGACCAGAAGTTGATGAAAGTTTATCGACATCAATTCCGGGAATTTTCGCTGCGGGGAATGTTTTGCATGTTCATGATTTGGTTGACTATGTCAGTATGGAAGCGGCATTAGCTGGGAAAAATGCGGTTAAATACGTTCAAGACTTGTTAAAGACTGGTTTATCAATCGTTATTGAGTCCAAGAACGGTGTCCGATATACGGTTCCGGGAACAATCAATCCCGATAATGCCGAAGACATCACGGTTGTCCGTTTTCGGACCAGCGATGTCTACAGAGACGCGTACTTATCCGTATATCTTGATGATGAAAGGGTTATGCATCTTAAAAAACGAATATTAACCCCAGGAGAAATGGAACAAATCGTCATTCCCAAAAAGTGGTTTGCCGAACGGCCAAACCTCAAAAAAATTACGATTATGGTCGAAAAGGAGTAGATGATGGTGAAAGAAACAAAAAATATCATCTGTATCGGTTGCCCGATGGGCTGTCCACTTACTGTCGAAATCGAAGACGGAAAAATCAAAAGCATTACTGGATATACATGCAAGCGCGGTGAAGAATATGCAAAAAAAGAAGTAACTAATCCACGGCGAACTGTTACTTCGATTGTTCCGGTTGTTGCCGGAGAATTAGACATGGTTTCGGTTAAAACCAAAACCGACATTCCTAAAAACAAAATCAAAGATTGTATGCTAGCGCTAAAGAATCTAAAGGTTGATGCCCCAATCGACATTGGTGACGTCATAATCGAAAACGTTTGTGAAACTGGTGTTCCGATTATCGCAACTAAAGCAGTTAAAAGGAGATAGATAATATGGGTTATTATGTTATTTCTTCACCGATTGGCAATATCGGAATAGGAGCTAACGAGGATTTTATCACGGAAATTGAGTTGCTTACCTCTCGACCTTCCGATGGAGTGGTTACGCCACTTTTAAAGCGTGCTGAAGCAGAAATAAACTCGTATTTTTTAGGAAAAATCAAGCATTTTAGTTTACCGTTTCAATATAAAGGAACAAAATTCAAACAAGATGTTTTACGGGCTTTAACAACAATACCTTATGGAACGACAGTATCTTATAAAACGGTAGCGATAATGATTGACCATCCCAAAGCATATCGTGCCGTCGGAACGGCATGTGCAACAAATAATCTCCCTTTAATAATTCCTTGTCACCGGGTAATCAAAAGCGATAATACAATCGGAGGATTCGGTGCACGCCCAGACATAAAACAAAAAATCATCGATTTAGAAGTAATCAACAAATAAAAACGCTTTCAAAAAGTTAGACTCAGTTGACTTTTAAATAATGACGTGCTATAATATCCACATAAGATAAGTGAGCATGTCTTATTTTTTTAATTGCTAAGTTAGCTGTGCCTAACTTGTGGGAGGGTAAAGAAACATGACATTAAAGGATATAAAGCCGGGTGAAAAATGTATCATCACCAACATTCATACCAATAATTTACGTAAACGGATTATTGACATGGGGTTGACGAAAGGAACCATAATTAACGTAAAAAAAATGGCTCCGCTTGGAGATCCGATGGAAATATTAATACGTGGTTACTTACTAACACTTCGTCAAGCTGAAGCGAAAACGATTGAAGTTGCGAGAGTTGAGGGTTGATTTTATGATTATTAAAGTTGCCCTTGTTGGTAATCCCAACAGCGGTAAAACGACGTTATTTAATGGATTAACCGGATCAAATCAATCGGTCGGAAATTGGCCGGGAGTCACCGTTGAAAAGAAGACAGGAAAGTATTATTTAGATCATTACGAAGCTGAAATCATCGATTTACCGGGAATATATTCTTTATCGACGATTTCTTTGGAAGAAGAAGTCGCTTTCCAGTTCGTTTTACAAAAGAAAATGGATGTAATCATTAATATCGTCGATGCGTCTAATTTGGAAAGGAATTTATTTTTAACACATCAACTCTTGGAAACGGGATTTCCGATGGTAATTGCTTTAAACTGTATGGATATCGTAAAGAAGAAACGACAAAACATCAATGTTCAGCAACTCGAAACTATGCTTGGAGTTCCGATTATACCGATTACTGCCAGCAAACATCAAGGGCTTGTGGACTTAATGCATCAAGTCGAGATTGCTAAAAATATAACAAGACTGGATGAACGTCGATACGATTCCGCTATTGAGGCTTCAGTGGATCGATTCACAACGATTTTGGGCAATCGATTTTGGGCGTATCGATATTTTGAAGATGGAATAAAGGGACTATATGGAATCAATATAAAATTGGAAACAATTAAATTATTGGAAACTGTTCGCGATGAAGAGAGCAGTAAATATCCGCTGGATTTCGATATGCTTTTACCCAATGAACGCTATGAACGAATCATCAAAATCGTCGACAAAGCATGGATTCGACCGGATCTGGAAAAGCAATCTACTACAGATAAAATCGATCGGATTTTAACTCATAAATGGTTAGGCCTTCCACTTTTTGCAATTATCATGTTTCTAGTGTTTTTCTTAGCTTTTGGACCGCTTGGAGCCTGGATTACCGAAGGTTTTGTCAATTTGATTGGGTTGTTATTTGCCTGGATTATCGAAGGAATTGAGGCGTTAGGAATGTCCCCTTGGGTATCAAGTCTGCTTACCAAGGGAATCTTCGGCGGTCTATCTTCAGTTATGGGTTTTTTGCCCCAACTGACAATTCTGTTTTTATTTCTGTCTTTATTAGAAGATTCTGGATACATGTCGCGTGTGGCTTTCATTATGGACCGAATCCTAAGACACTTTGGTCTTTCGGGAAAATCATTTATCCCAATGTTACTGGGATTTGGATGTAGCGTCCCGGCAATGGCTGCGACGAGAACCTTGGATAAAATTGAAGATCGACGGATTACAACAATGATTATTCCCTTCATGTCGTGCGGAGCTAAGGCCCCAATATATGCTATTTTTGCGGGGGCTTTGTTCGCAGGATATTCATATCTGGTTGTTTTTTCAATCTACGGGTTAGGAATAATCGTTGCCATCTTGTCCGCGATTCTTTTTAAAAAGACGATTTTTAAAGGTGTTGCCAGTAATTACTTGATGGAATTACCCGAATATCGTCTGCCAACGCCAAGAAATACACTTTTGCATACATGGGAGCGAATAAAGGGCTTCGTAGTTAAAGCCGGAACCGTCTTGTTAGCAGCTTTCATCGTCATTTGGTTTCTCAGTTACTTTGGTTTTATGAACGGGACTTTTCAACTTTTAGATGAAGCGGAAATCGGGTATAGCTTATTGGGTTCATTTGGGAAGATTATTTTACCGATTTTTACTCCAATCGGTTTTACTGATTGGCGTTCAGCTGTAGCGATTTTGACTGGTTTCGTCGCCAAAGAATCAGTAGTCGGAACACTAGGAATTTTGTATGGAGTCTCGGGAGACGTCTTACAAAACGGATCATTGTTATTCACAAATATTCAAGCTGCTTTTACTCAGGTTCAAGCATATTCCTTTATGGCCTTTGCTTTACTTGGTTTGCCATGTATTGCGGCTTTATCAGCTATGTCAAAAGAACTAGGTAGCAAGAAGTGGTTTGCTTTTGCAGTGGCATATGAGATGATTGTTGCATACTTGGTGGCACTTGCTATTTTTCAGATTGGTTCATTGAGTATTGGAGAAATGCTATCAGTATTGGTTGCTATCGCTGTCGTGTTGATTGTTTTTTTCTCTATCAAAGCTAGTCGCAAGCGCAAAAAATGCGTCGGCGGAGCTTGTTATATGTGTGCTATAAAAGACAAATGTCACAATAAACCCACTGACGAATTACCGAAGTCGTCTTGATAATATTATAAAAACGACTTATAATTATTTATAATCGCTTTTTTAAAGGTGTGATGTTAATGAGAGATAAAGTGTCATCTTTTAGCGAGTCCATGGAAGATTATTTGGAAATAATATTTATCCTTGGCAGTGACAACGTCAGATCGGTGGATATAGCCACAAAAATGCATGTATCCAAAGCCAGTGTTAATCGAGCTGTTAACATGATGATTGAAAAAGGATTAGTAACCAAAGCCCCTTATGGGGAAATTTGCTTAACCGAATCAGGCCGAATAACTTCGCAAAAGGTTCTGACTAAGCATTTGGTAATTCGCAAATTTCTGATTGATATTCTCGGTGTCGATGCAGCTATCGCCGATGATGAAGCGTGTG
>Ga0265294_10001649_pt1 | contig 30035 bp, 22 predicted proteins | sample MunlanPumphouse3_FD_192504 | JGI IMG/M metagenome (GOLD analysis project Ga0265294, IMG submission 192504) | Groundwater microbial communities from a municipal landfill in Southern Ontario, Canada - Pumphouse #3 | ecosystem: Environmental > Aquatic > Deep subsurface > Groundwater | place...
ACCAATAGACATAGTAGAAATTGATTTTATTAAATCATTGGTTGATAAAGGTAATATTGTTATCGCTGCAGGGGGCGGCGGAATTCCTGTTGTGGAAGAAGCTGACGGATTAACAGGTATTCCTGCCGTTATCGATAAAGACTTCACTACAGCAAAGCTTGCTGAATTAGTTGATGCCGACAGCTTAATTATATTAACGGCTGTTGAAAAGGTAGCTGTGAAATATGGTAAGCCGGACCAGCTATGGTTGTCTAAACTGACTGTGGAAGAAGCACAAAAATATATTGTTGACAAGGAATTTGCAGAAGGCTCAATGCTTCCAAAGGTACGAGCTGCCATATCCTTTGCCACATCTAAGACAGGCAGAAAGACATTGATTACTTCATTGGAAAAAGCTGCTGACGGTTTGGCAGGAAAGACAGGTACGTGGATAATTAGCGGAGAGGGACACACAAAATAGCATAGAATAGGTGCCAGGCACCATGGAATGTGCCTGTGCTCTCCCGAATTGTATTGCAGTATCAACATATATATGATATAATTTATTAAAAAAACGGACATGTGGGAGGTATTATGAAAAAATTAAATAGAGTTATTTTACTTTCTATTGTGCTGTCTTTGTTGTTTACAATGACTGCAAATGCTGCTGTCTTTAGTGATATTTCAGATCACTGGGCAAGAAGCTACATAGAAAGTGTAGAAAAAAACGGTCTTGTTGACGGGTATGAAAATGGCACATTTAAACCGGATAACAATGTAACTGTGTTAGAATCTCTGATAATGATGTCAAGACTTTATGAAATTGATGAAGATATAAAAGAAGAAATAATTAATGAATATAAGCCTTCTTTAAAAAAGATGGAAAATCTATTGGGTTATGATTGGTCATTAGATTATTTGGCAGTTGCAATTGAACTTGGTATAATACCGGAGAAAACCGTTAAAGATTGGTTTGCAAATGAAGCAATTATTGCAGATGCAACAAGGGAACAAGTAGCAGTCTTGCTTATAAATGCAATGGGTTTTAGTGAAGACGCAAAAACCCTTAAAACATACTCGCTTCCGTTTAATGACAGAGCTGATATAACTGCATCTGCAAGACCATATATTTACCTTATGCATGAAAAGGAAATAATGCTTGGCGATAATGAAAATAATATTAATCCTAAAAGTAAAATAACAAGAGCAGAAATCGCTACATTGTTAGATAAAGCATTTGACTACATAGATGACAAAAATATAGTTCCTAATTTTGATAAATATGAACCTACCACAACAGTCAGCGGTATGATTACGGAAGTAGAAATAAGCAGGACGGAATCCTACATATATGTGAAAAATGAAAGAGAAGTTGAAAGTATTGTTAGAATAAATGATGATACTAAGATTACTGTAAACGGAAGAACAAAAGAGTTATCCGATTTAAAAGAGGACATGCTTGTTATATGCAAAATTAATGAGGAAAGACTTGCAATAGATATTGAGGCTGACAGTACAAAGGATGTTGTAAGAGGTACAATATCATATGTGGCATATGTAGCACCTGCTACAATAACTATTTACGATGAAGATGATGATAAGCTTACATTTGATATCGCAAAAGATGTTGATGTATATCATGACGGCAAAGAAACTGAATTAAAAAGTCTTGACAAGAATGATGAAGTGATGCTTTTGCTGGATGATGATGAAGCAGTAAAGATTTATTCCATAAGCCGTATTAAACACTATGAAGGAGTTATTACATCCATTGATTACAATTATCCCATAAAGGTTACAATGAAAACAGACGAAGATGTTTCAAAAACATTTATATTTACCAGTGATGTTGATGTAACAAGAAATGATGATGAATCAAGCTTTGATCAGATAAGAGTTGGGGATGAAGTTACAATAACCACAAAATATGATGATATGATTGCAATTAACACTATTGCAAAGGAAGCTGAAATGAGTGGAGTAATTAGGGAAATATTAATTGCACCTCAAAGCAAAATAAAGATTGCAGACGAAGATGGAGCCATTAAGCAGTATTCCGTAAGCAACAATGTTAAGATTACAATTGGGTCAAAAAACGTATCAATATATGATTTGCGCCTTGGATATAATGTATCTGTAAACACCTCAGGGGATGAAATAGTTACAATGGAAGTTTCTGAAATGGAAACCGCCAAGAGTTTCACAGGCAAAATAATATTCATTAATGAAGATGATAGATTAATAATGATGCAAAGTGTTACGTCAACCGGCAAAACAGAGATAATATATCTATCCATAACCAATAATACCAAGATATACGATACTTCCGGAAGCACTAAATATTTTAAAGATTTAGAAGAAGGGGAAAATATATTGAGTATAGCTGTTCAACAGAGCGGTGAATATATGGCAGTAAGTATAATGATACAGTAAAAGCATCGAAAGATGCTTTTTCCCCTAACAGAAGCGAGAGGATGTGAGAGTATGAGAAAATATTTATTGATTATAGCAGTTTTTACCTTAATATTTGCAATGGGTTGTACTCAGATACCTATATCTGAAGAAACAGGTATAGGTCCCGGAGAATATGAAGGTATTGCCAATACTGAAGAGATTAAGAAAGAAAATAGCAGATTAAAAGAAGAATTAGATAAAATTAAAACAGAATTTGAAGAATTAGAAAAGGATTATTTAAGATTAGTCAAAAACAATGAAAGTATTATATCCAAGTTAGAAGAAACAGAATCGAAATTAGACATAGTTAATAGTGAAAATATTCCTGAATTTGAATCAGAAGAAACAGACAAAGACAGTATTGTTTCATACTTGAAGGACAGCTCAAAATTAATTGATGACAGTATTAAAGGAATTGAAGTAATAAGTGATGATGAAAGTGTAGTATTCAGAACTTTGGGATACGGAGAAGAGCATAGTCAAATATTCATTTGGGATGAAGGAGAAAATGAACCGGTATTGATTGAACAGGCATCCTTTAACAAGGAAGGCTCCTATGAATGGCTTGGCAAATATATTTTAATTAAAAACGACCATAAGAATAAGATATTAGATATTGAAAACAAGAAAATAACAGGTTCCTTCGATGAGCCGCAGAAATTACAGTTTTTGGAGGGGACTACCTCAATATTACTGAAAGATAAAGATAATAAATTTGTTTTGTATGATTTTATAAATGACAATAAAAAACAAATTGATTTAGACAATAATAAATATACTGATTTTAATTTACAAAACAATTTTGTTGTATTTTCAGGAGCATATGTTGAAAATGATGTGGAATATGAAATAAGAGCATCCATTACCTTGGACAAAATAATGGAAATATATGAAATTGAGGGTAATGAAGAAGTAGAATTAGAGGAAATGGAAGATACTGTTTAATATCTTCCCTTAATTGCATTTAATATAGCTGATATAACTATTGAATAAAGCGGTATCATAAAGAAGTTTGTCAATATTCTTGCAGGCAGTGTAATCATTATTCCTATACCGTATAAAACATATAAAAAGTAAGTGTTCAAAATTATTGATGTAATCAGCTGAGTTACGCTAATTGAAAATACTATTTTATTCATCCTAAGGTCTTTTGCTGAAGATGATACCTTAATAGGAATTATGAGGTAAATTGCAACAAGCAGAAAGAACCCTACAATATATACTGGGTTTAATGGTTTCCCGTCGTAGAATATACCATTGTCAAATGTCAATAAACCATTAGCTATAAAAACTGAAACAAAACCAACAGACAATAAAGAGATAAAAATTGTATTTACTAAATTATAATTTATATCTCTTTTAGAATACTTAAAAACAATTCCCGGCAAAAATCCGATTAATCCGCTTGTCAATGTAAATCCCGGAAAAAAGGGACCATCAGGTTTAACTATAAAATTAATAATGTCCGCCGCGGCTCCGGTTAAGAATCCCGGAAGGGGTCCTAATATTATACCTGAAAGCATCAGCGGAATTGAAGCGAAATTTATCCTAAGCGCAGGAACCCCTGCCAAAGGAATAATAATATTAAATATTACCTTCAGCACAAGGCTCATTGATATAAAAAGCCCTGCTCTAACAATTGTTAACGATGTGAATTTTTGTGGCTCAGTATTACTACTCATTTTTTCCTCCTTATTGAGCAAAGCAATACCTCCGCACAATATAGGAGCAACGTAAGTTTCTCTAATACAGCGGAAGCGACAAGAAACCGCAGACATAGTCTTTCGTTTAAGGGCGACATCCCATCCCTCAACACTTAACGCATCTTATCTACTCTGAATTTTTTATTCATATTATCATATAATAATAAATATGTATACTGTTATTTTTATATCCAATAGCTTTTCTATTGTAACTGTAGTTTTTTATGCTATAATAATAAAAAAACACGAATGAGGAGGTTTTATGTCAAACAAATTTTTAAGCGATATAGAAATTGCGCAAATGGCCAAAATAGAAGTAATAAATAAAATTGCGGAGAAAATTGGTATTCCGGATAAATATGTTGAAAATTACGGAAAATACAAATCAAAAATTGATTACAGATATCTTCAAAATGAATTAAAACACAAGGAAGATGCTAAGCTTATTTTGGTAACAGCAATAAGTCCCACTCCTGCAGGAGAAGGAAAAACTACCACTACCATTGGGCTTGGAGATGCGCTTTCTAAGCTTGGAAAGAAAACAATAATTGCTCTTCGTGAGCCTTCCTTGGGTCCTGTTTTTGGAGTAAAAGGAGGAGCGGCAGGAGGAGGATATGCTCAGGTTGTCCCCATGGAAGATATAAACCTTCATTTTACGGGAGATTTTCATGCTATCGGTGCTGCAAACAATCTTCTTGCAGCAATGGTTGATAACCATATACACCAAGGGAATCAATTAGACATTGATACCAGAAGAATTGTATGGAGAAGAGCCGTGGATATGAATGACAGACAGTTAAGGCATATAGTTGACGGTTTAGGCGGCAAGACAGAAGGTGTTCCAAGAGAAGATGGATTTGATATTACGGTTGCATCGGAAGTAATGGCAGTATTTTGTCTTTCTAATGATATTATTGAGCTTAAAGAAAATTTATCCAAAATAATAGTTGCATACAACAGAACAGGCGAGCCTGTGACAGCTGGTCAATTAAAAGCTCACGGAGCCATGGCTGCACTTTTGAAGGATGCATTGAAGCCTAATTTGGTTCAAACACTGGAAGGAACGCCCGCATTTATTCACGGAGGTCCTTTTGCAAACATAGCCCACGGCTGTAATTCAGTAATTGCTACAAGAATGTCTTGTAAAATTGCTGACTACGCGGTAACTGAGGCAGGTTTTGGAGCAGACTTGGGAGCTGAAAAATTTGTGGATATAAAATGCAGAAAAACAGGATTAAAACCAAGTGCAGTTGTTATAGTTGCATCGGTTAGAGCATTGAAACACCATGGTGGAGCAGCAAAGGCAGATTTAGGAAAAGAGAACCTGGAGGCATTGGATAAGGGAATTCCTAATTTATTAAAGCATGTGGAGAATATTACTCAAGTGTTTAAAATACCTGCTGTTGTTGCAATAAACAAGTTCCCTACAGATACGGAAGCAGAATTAAAATTGATAAAAGAAAAGTGCATGGAGTTGGGTGTAAATGTAAAGCTGTCAGAAGTATGGGGCAAAGGAAGCGAAGGCGGAGTTGATCTTGCCAATGAAGTTATAAGACTTACAGAGCAGGAAAGCTCATTGGAATTTGCCTATGATTTAGATATTTCCATCAAGGATAAGATAAGGGCAATTGCAAGAAAGATATATGGTGCTGATGATGTGGAATTTTCATCAAAAGCATCAAAAGAAATTGCTAATTTTGAAAAACTTGGATTTGGAAATCTTCCTATATGCATGGCTAAAAACCAATATTCCTTTACTGATGATTCAAAGGTATTTGGCAGGCCTACAGGTTTTAATATAACAATCAGAGATATAACAATATCAGCCGGAGCAGGATTTTTGGTTGCATTGACGGGAGATATAATGAAAATGCCGGGGCTTCCAAAGGTACCTGCAGCAGAAAATATAGATATAGATGTTGATGGAAAAATAAAGGGACTGTTTTAGTCTCGTTGCAAATGACCTACCTCTATTCTTCTCTCCCTACGGTCGGAAGAATAGGGTTAGGGCATTACTTACCGCAGCACTTTTTATATTTTAATCCGGAGCCGCAGGGGCATGGGTCATTTCTTCCTGTTTTTTCACCTTTTACTATTATCTTAGAACGGTTGTATTCTTTTTTTATCTGTTTTCTTTTTTCCTCATCAAAGATGTTTTCCCATTCCTTCATTCCGTAAAGCCACTCAGCTTTTGCATCATGCATATTCCATAACAGCTTTTCAAAGTCAAATTCAGCTTTTATTTCAGATTCTTCAGTTAAATCATCCAATACTATTGCTTCTTTGAAACTTGTGTTTGCACCGTCTAAAAACCCCGTGAATTCCAATGCAGTCATGTTGTTTTCTTCTGCTAATTCCAGGATTTTTCCTTCAATAACAGGAGCTTTCATCTCTAATATTTTTTTGTAGCATTCTGTTTCTTTTCCCATGTACTCATTAAAAAAATCGTTGTATTCTCCCTGGGTTTTGATTGCTTCCAAATTTTCTGTCCATTGTTTGTATAAACTCATAATTTCCTCCAAAAAATATACTATTTTTATTTTATCATGAAAATTAAAAAATTCAACAAAAATGCATTAAAAAGGCGCTCTTAGAGCGCATCTTTTAACTTAGCCTTTTCTGACGATTATTTTTCTTTCAATAAATCTCTTATTTCTGTCAGAAGCTCTTCCTGTGTAGGTCCGGCAGGTGCTTCAGGTTCAGGTGCAGCTTCTTCTTGTTTTACTAATTTTTCTTTTGATCTGTTTATTAATCGAACAAACAAGAAAATTGATAATGCTACAATTAGGAAGTCTACAATGTTTTGAATAAAACTACCATATAGAATTGCTGCTTCAGGTTGAATTACTGTTTCCCCTTCCATAATAGCTTCGCTCATTACATACTTCATATTTTTGAAGTCCATTCCTGCCATTAGATATCCTAAAATAGGCATTATTAAATCATTTACCACGGATGTTACAATTTTACCAAAAGCACCACCTATTATAACGCCAATTGCTAAATCTAAAACATTACCTTTAAATGCAAATTCTTTAAATTCCTTCCACATAAAAAGCCTCCAATTATAAATTTTTAACTTAATATAATTGGGAAATTCCTTCAACACTAACCTTCAAAGTCTTGCACCACGTTGAAGGGGTCCCCCATACCTTAGTGTTAATATACCCAATTTTGTACAACTTTAACACAAAATTGGCTATAAAACTAATTTTTATATGAAATTTTCCCTTCAGATATGCCTATTTCAAAACTGTCGTCATAAGAAATATATCTTACATTGTTTTCAATCACTGTATTTTCACTATCTCCGGCGAATACTACAAAGACATCATTGCTTTGTGATGCGTTTTCAAGAATCTCTTTCAAAATTCTTACTTCTCTTTCATCATGTATATTGTCAATATGACCATTCAAGGATAATACCAATACCTTATCTTCAAGTTCCATGAAAGATTTAATATTGTTCCACATTGTTGTATCGGCTGCACTCATAGTTCCGTTCGTAATTTTACCTTCACAATGTATTATGTCATTAGTATCTTCATAATTGTATTTACCCTTAGATATGGTTAATCTTTCATTGTAATTTGCTATCGCCGGTTTTTTCATGAAATCTTCAAATATGGTTTCAGCCCTCAGACCAAGCTCTTTATCTTTTGGTTCATACATTATTCTTAAATTGTCTATATATATTGTCCCCGCATCTTTTTTTGTTTCATTAATTTCTGCCAAGTAAATATTTTTAAGTGTAATCGGATAAGCAATACCTTCTGGTATTTTTGCCTCAACCCATTTCCATCCCGTCCAATTCACTTCTTCTTCAAAGTCAATTTTCAATTGAGTGCCGTAGGCATCAGTTATTCTTGTTCTAAGCCAGTGAGCTTTATTGTCACCGTAAACCCACATACCGATTGCCAATGGTTTATCTTCAAGTTTGATTCCTTCACCGTCATTGCCAAATTCTATAAAAGATATACTTTGATCTGTCATTTTTGTGAAGTCGTAATCTAATTGAAGTGCGTTTTTTCCCTCTTTAACAAAGTCCTTAGTAATGGATATTTTACCGTAGGAATCCTCAGGGTATAATGTTAATTTCAAGTTATCAAGGTTTTCAAAACGATTTAATGTTTTATATCTGTATCCTACTTTAACCTGTATATGCTTTACTGCATCTCCGAATGTTAAAGTTACCGCGCCGGTATTTGAAATATCACTTGATGTAAATACACCATTTTCAACTTTTCCCACTCTGTTTCTGTAGGAAAAATCAATGTACCTCCATGGTATGAATGCAGAATTACCATCTTTGTCTATTCCTAGAACTGAACCTAATTCATATTTATCATTGAATCCTAAGGTCAATGAATCGGTATCCAATTTCAGTGCCACAGGCTTGTCTAAAACATCTATTTCAATCTGTCCTTCTGCATTTCCGGCATGAGCGGTAATTGTTGCTTTTCCAGGTTTTTCAGGCATGAATATGTTGTTTACAACATTGCCTGCACCAACAGGGGATACAGTGAAATCTACATTTTTTAAATCAAAATCTACAGGCGTGTAGTACTCATTGAAAAGTTTTAGCTCCAAAGAGCTTTCTGTTTTATTAAAAACTGCATTTTGTGAAGCTTGGATTTCAATTATATCTACTTTATCGCTGTCAGGATAATTGTTAAATACACCAACCCCAGATGCAATTTTTCTCTCTCTTCCGTCTGACGGCATGTTAACTACAGTAACATTTGCATTTTTTAAGAAGTCAATGCCCATGGTTGTGGAGCCTCCTCCATCCATATTAACAGCATTGTATGCACCTAATTCTATCATTATTTTCGCAAGCTCTGTCTGTCTTGCTCCTACATAATCCCGATGTCTGCCGTCAATAGTTACCATAATTATTTGCGTATTGTCTTGGTTAAAACCTATTGCCGTCCTTGGATTTACTCCCAAAACCTGAGAACTTATCACATTTTCCTTGCCGTCTTTAACTAAGTAGTTTAGGGCGCCAAAGGACCAGTTAACATCATCCGGGTTAAAATCCAATTCGACATTCAAAGATACAGGATGTCCTTCGTTGAATGAATTCAGCATTTGCTCCATTGTTGCAGGGTTTGAACTTGCAACAATATACCCGTTATCCGGAATTATTGTTGAAGGCTGATTTTTTCTTACTTCGGATACTACGTTGTCAACTATAACAACCTCAACGATGTCTTTCGTTGAATATCCGGGCGAAGTTTTATTCCAGTCAGATGTAAGGATGGTTGCCCCCCATTCAATTGAAGAAGTTTTATTTAAAACAATCACATTAAATTCTGTTGAATCTGAGCCGTAAAGTGTAATTTTAGGATTCCATACAGAAATATCGACAGTTCCATCTAACAGTTTTGAAACGGAGGGGTATCCGTCATTAAACGGAAGAGGAGAAGTTATTAATTTATTATCTCTGATTAAGGGGCCGTATGTATATGTGGGGTCCCCCATGTAGAAAAAATCTCCGTTAACTGCAGCAACTGCTCCTGATGATTTAATCATGGAGCTTAAGACTGCTCTGTTGGAAATACCGTCTTCATTGCTGATGGGTTTTATTTCTGTATGCTCATCAGTTAAATCTGCCCGGATAACATTTATGTTCATCCACCCTGATGATGTGTATTTTTCTATTCTTTCATATGTAATACTCTTAGAGAGTTTTATTTCTTCAGATAAGTCATACACGGTGTAAAGGCTGCTGCCATATGCTGAAGATGATAATAATAGTATTGCCGCAGCAGAAATAGCTGCTAATTTTTTAAGTATCATTTTTATCATTCCTTTCCTTTTAAATTATATCAGAAACCATCCATCATTGCCATTATTTTAAGAATAATTAATCTTAGCAAATTATAACAAATTAGGATTTAATTTATCTATTATAGACGTAATTATAATAATATAGTTCCATCTAATTAAAATTCATAAAACTCATGCATTGACAAAAAAAAATGTATATGGTATTATACAGAAAAATACTCCTTATCAAGAGTGGTGGAGGGACGAGGCCCAATGAAACCCGGCAGCCTGATTATTCAAGGTGCTAATTCCCGCGGATTACCGAAAGATGAGGCAATATAAGCAATTTGACCTCTTCTTTAGAAGAGGTTTATTTATTTTAGAAAGGATAAGATAATGAAAAAATGGTTATTTACATCTGAATCTGTTACCGAAGGTCATCCTGACAAAATGTGCGATCAGATATCAGATGGCATCTTAGATGCAATTATGGAAAAGGATCCAAATGGAAGAGTTGCCTGTGAAGCAATTACTAAGACAGGATTTGTACTTGTTGCAGGAGAAATCAGCACAAACTGTTACATTGATATTCCACATATAGTAAGAGAAACTATAAAGAATATCGGTTATGACGATGCATTATACGGCTTTGATTACAAAACGTGTGCTGTATTCACATCAATTGAAGAGCAGTCTCAGGACATAGCATTGGGTGTAAATGAAGCAGATGAATATAAGAAGAACAATAATGACATTAATGACATGATTGGAGCAGGAGACCAGGGTATGATGTTTGGTTTTGCCTGCAATGAAACACCTGAGCTAATGCCCATGCCCATATCCTTGGCACAAAAGCTTGCAAAGAAGCTTGCAGATGTTAGAAAAAACAATATTATAAATTACTTAAGACCTGACGGTAAAACTCAGGTTACTGTTGAATATAATGATAATAAACCTGTTAGAGTTGACACAATTGTTATATCCACACAACATAATCCTGAAGTTGACATAAATACAATAAAAAAAGACTTAATTGAAATAGTAATTAAACCAATTGTTCCTGCTGAATTGTTAGACGAAAACACTAAGTATTACGTAAATCCTACAGGAAGATTTGTTATTGGGGGACCTCAGGGAGACTCAGGATTAACAGGAAGAAAGATAATCGTAGACACCTACGGCGGATACTCAAGACACGGTGGCGGAGCATTTTCGGGAAAGGACCCCACAAAGGTTGACCGTTCAGCTACATATGCAGCAAGATATATTGCTAAAAATATAGTTGCAGCAGGATTAGCAGACAAATGTGAAGTACAAATTGCATATGCAATTGGAGTAGCAAAACCGGTTTCAATAATGGTTGAAACATTCGGTACAAACAAGATTCCCGATAAAATTATAGAAAAAGCAATAGCAGAGAATTTTGATTTAAGGCCTGCTGTAATTATTGAAAAATTTAATTTAAGAAGACCTATATATAAGCAGCTTGCAGCATATGGTCACTTTGGAAGAGAAGACCTTGATTTACCGTGGGAAAAGACAGATAAAAAGGATGAGTTAAAAAAATATCTGTAAGTCATTGCTATAAATAATTATTTGTCATTCTGAGGGCTTTAGACCGAAAGATGTCCTAACCCCGTTTTTCCGACCAAAGGGAGAGAAAAATGGATGGTAGGTCATTCGCAACGAATTCCCAAGACACGCGACCAAAGGGAGCTAAGTATTTTGGTGAATGAGACTGCGAAATCTCATCTTTTACCTGGGATCCTTCGCTTACGCTCAGGATGACTAAGACTTCTTAAGATTAAAGAGCCTTCCTTTTCTATAATGAAAATATTATTTTTTATATTATTTTTGTATTCAGTCATATCTTCTCTTAATTTTAAAGTAATTTCTTTTGACGATAAATTTACTGCGATAATAAGCTTTTTATTATCATCAAATCTTTCAAACACGAAAACTCCCTTATCATGAATCAAACATTTATATTTTTCGTCCTTAAATAAATCATTATTTTTTCTTAAATTCGCTAAGTATATATAATGATTTAGTATTTCTTTATTTTCATTACCCCATGGATAGCATCTCCTGTTGAAGGGATCCTTCCATCCCTCCATGCCTGCTTCATCACCATAATAAATACAGGGAATTCCAGGTAGTGTAAATTGTAATAAAGAAGCAATTTTCAGCATTTTAATACCATGAATTAATTCTTCATCTGAAAGTATGCTTTCTGCCATTTCTTCCTTTGTTGTTGTAATTGTATCGCTTCCTAATATTGTTAGAATTCTTTCCGTATCATGAGTTCCAATAATATTCATAAGACAGTTTACAGTATCAGGAGGATATGTTTCCATAATCTTATTCATGGTTTGATACAACAAAGTGCAGTCTTTGTTTTTAACATATTCGATAATCCCATCTCTTATAGGATAATTTGTTACAGAATCCAATTGCTTGCCACAAAAGTATTCTTTTAATTTATTGTAGGAATATTTATTTGAAGCATCTTCCCATACTTCACCGATTATCAGTGAATCATTGTTATTTTTTATTGAATTTCGAAGGGCAATAATAAATTCATCCGGAAGTTCATCAGCAACATCTAAACGCCATCCCATAACTCCTACCTTTTGCCAATGTTGGATAACACCGTTTTTTCCTGTTATGAAATCTACATAGGAGCCATTGCTTTCATTTACTTCAGGCAATGTTTTTATACCCCACCAGCTTACATAATCATCGTTCCAATTATTAAATGTATACCAATCGTAATAAGGAGAATCCTTACTTTCATAAGCACCTATTGAATCATATCTGCCATATTTGTTAAAATAAATACTGTCATCACCTGTGTGGCTGAAAACACCGTCAAGAATAACATGTATACCATATTTCTCTGCTTCTTGTATGAGTTTTTTTAAGGAATTTTCTGTGCCGAACATAGGGTCTATCTTAAGATAATTTCCTGTATCATATTTATGGTTTGAATATGCTTCAAAAATTGGAGATAAATAAATTATACTCACACCTAACTTTGCAATGTATGGCAGCTTCTCTGTAATACCGTCTAAATTCCCTCCAAAAAAGTCGTTATTTAAAACTTCACCTTTTTTATCAGGGAGATAGTTTGGAGTTTCACCCCAGTTTCTTATTATCGCTCCCTTTTTTTTGATTATTTGATATCTGAAAAATCTGTCTACAAAAATATGATATATGATTCCACCCTTAGCCCAATTTGGAGTTGAATAGTGTTCATCATATATAAGAAGCTCATAGTCTTTGGATTTTTCTACATCAAAAATAAAGGAATAATAGTAGTGACCATATTCCTTTATTGAAAACATAACTTGGTAGATATCATAGTTTTTTTCTCGCGATATCCAATGCATTTTTACTTTATTGTAAAAAGCTCTATCATAATCATTCCTTTTTTCAATAAGTAATTCAGGCGTACAAATGTTTCGCTTAACCAGTATTTTAAATGTTATGATTTCGTTTGATTTAATTCCGCCCTGAGGATATCTGTAAAATTCAGACTGAGAATCAAATTTATACATATTGCCTCCTAAACCGGTTTAATGCCCCATATGTTATTTGCGTATTCACTTATTGTTCTGTCGGAAGAAAAGACCCCTGCAGATGCAATGTTTATTAATGACATTTGATTCCACTTCCTTTTATCATTGTAATAAAGTAAAGATGCTTTATTGTGAACTTCCATATAGCTGTCAAAGTCGGCAAAACACATGTAAGGGTCACCCACAACAGGCCCTCCAATCAAGTATTTGGATATAGATTCAAAGGATTTTCCTGCAATGCCTTTACTTAAAAAGTCAATAATTTTTCTTAATTTTAGGCTTTTTTGATAATATGCTACTGATGAATATCCGTTTTTCCACAATTCTTCAACTTCATAGTCTTTCATTCCGAATAAGAAGAAATTCTGTTCTCCTACTTCATTAATTATTTCCACATTGGCACCGTCATAAGTTCCTATTGTTATTGCTCCGTTAAGCATAAATTTCATATTTCCTGTTCCGCTTGCTTCTTTTCCTGCCAAAGATATCTGTTCGCTTAATTCGCCGGCAGGAATAATTATTTCAGCTAAACTAACGGAGTAATTTTCTAAGAAGACCACATTTATATATTTTTTTATAAAAGTGTTTTTGTTTATATATTCGCTTAATGCATAAATAAGCTGAATTATTTCCTTTGCCCTGTGATATCCTGGAGCAGCTTTTGCAGCAAAAATAAATGTTTCAGCAACTATATCCTTTGTATTGCCTTCATTTATATCAATTATGATGCTAATAATTCTAAGAGCATTTAAAAGCTGTCTTTTGTATTCGTGAAGTCTTTTTGCTTGTATATCAAAAATCGAATCTACGTTTAAATCAATATGATTATTTGCTTTCACATATTGTGCAAGTCTTTTTTTATTCGTGTATTTGATTTCATCCAGTTTATTTAATACGCTGTCATCATCCTTGAAATGCTTAAACATATTAAGTTTTTCGGGAGCAGTTCTATATCCTGGTCCAACAAGTTCATCAAGTAATGCTTCAAGTGAAGGATTCGCTTGATTAAGCCACCGCCTGTGGGTTACACCATTTGTTACATTAATAAACTTATCAGGTGTGTATTCATAAAAGCTTTTGAAAACAGTCCTTTTTAATATTTCCGAATGCAACCTTGCAACACCGTTCACATTGTGACTGCCTATTATGCACAAATTAGCCATATTTACTTTGCCATAGCCAAATATGGACATATTCAAGGCTTTGTCCCGATTATTGTATTTGGCTGACGCTTCTTCTATATATCGTCTGTTTAATTCTTTTATTATCATATACATCCTTGGAAGCTTAGTTCGTACGATACTTTCGTCGAATGTTTCCAGCGCTTCCTTTAATACCGTGTGATTTGTGTAGGATACTGTATTAACTACAATATTCCATGCCTTTTCCCATGGTAATTCGTATTCATCCATAAAAATACGCATTAATTCAGGAATTATCAATGAAGGGTGTGTATCGTTTATATGAATTGCATTTTTTTCAATGAAGTTATCCAATGTATTATATTTTTTCATATGGTACTTAACAATATTTTGTGCTGACGCAGAAACTAAAAAATATTGCTGCTTAAGTCTTAATATTTTACCTTCATTATGGTCGTCTGCAGGATACAATACCTTTGATATTGCTTCTGCCATTGAATCTTCGGATAAGGCTCTTATGTAATCTCCCTGTGAAAATAAGTTCATATCAATACTGTTTAAACTTCGGGATTCCCAAAGCCTCAAGAGGCTGACACCTTTGCTGTTATAACCGGAAATCATAACATCATAAGGTATTGCTTCTACTTCCGTAGGTCGATCATGGTATATCTTCAGCCCTTCATGGGTCCATTCTTCTCTTATTGTGCCGTCAAACTTAACAATGACTCTTTCGTCCGTCCTGGGCATAAGCCACACATCTGAAGTAGTCAGCCAGTCATCGGGTAGTTCCGTCTGCCATCCATCAATTATTTTTTGTTTGAAAAGTCCGAATTCATACTTAATTGAAAACCCCACTGCCGCATAGTCTTGTGTAGCAAGGGAATCCATAAAACAGGCAGCAAGCCTCCCAAGCCCTCCGTTGCCTAACCCCGGGTCACTTTCCATTGCATATAATTCTTCAGGTGTAATATTATATTTCTTCAGTGCTTCTTTCGCTTCATCTTCAATACCTAAATTAAACAAGTTATTTCTTAGAGATTTGCCTATAAGAAATTCCATGCATATATAGAAAACTTGTTTATTATCATTCTGCATTCTCTTAAATTTATTTCTTTTACTCAAAAGCAAATCCCTTATTACAATTGAAAATGCCCTGTAAAGTTGATTTAAATTGGCCTTTTCGGGCTCTGTATTCCAATATCGAATAATTTCCTCATCGATTAAACTATTAATGAGTGTTGCATCGATTTTAGAGTCCTTCATTATTATTCTCCTCAATATTTGCTAAGCTGCTATACATATCAAAATACTTTTCAGCAGATTTTCTCCAACTGAAATCTACTTTCATAACGGTTTCAACCAATTTCTCCCAGTCTTCTTTATTTTCAAAAACCTTCAGAGCCCTTTTAACAGCTTCACATAACGCTTGAGGGGTTTGCTCGCTGAAGGTAAAACCATTGCCTTTTCCAAGGCTTGCATCCTTTATTGAATCCTTAAGTCCACCGGTCTCTCTAACAATAGGAACTGTTCCGTAACGGGAAGAAATCATTTGAGCAATACCGCAGGGCTCGCTTATTGAAGGCATTAGAAATAAATCTGCACCTGAGTAAATCTTTTTTGCAAAATCAGAATCAAAACCGATTCTTACGAATATTTTATCATGATAACTTTCTTGCAAATATTTAAAGTATAATTCATATCCCCTGTCTCCCTTACCAAGAATAATGAACTGCACTTTTTCCTTTAGTATTTCTTCGATGGAGCTTTGTATTAAGTCGAATCCCTTATGTTTAACCAATCTTGATATTATACCTATTACAGGCACATCTTTGTCCTGTGGAAGACCGGATAATGACTGTAAATTTTTTTTATTTAAATTTTTCTTTTGAATGCTTTCAGCGCTGTAATTTTCAAATATTTCTTCATCATCTTCAGGATTGTATTTTTCAGTATCTATACCGTTTAGTATTCCTCTTATCTTATATGAATTTTTTTGAATAATTTCAGCCAGCCCGTGAGCATAATAATCATCATATATTTCTTTTGAATAGCTTTCGCTGACCGTGCTGATGATATCAGCAGTTTCTAAAGAACCTTTCAAAAGATTTATTGCTCCTTTAAATTCAATTATACCTTTTTCTTTTCCATGCAAATCAAATACATCCTCCGAAATAGCTAAATCAAATACCCCTTGATACTCAATGTTGTGAATGGTTATTATTGATTTTATATCTCTGTAACCTTCGTAACCAAAATATTTTGTAGCTAAATAAATCGGAACCAATGATGTCTGCCAATCATTTGCATGAATAATGTTAGGCATAAATTTTATCATAGGCAGTATATATAATATCGCTTTAGAGAAAAATGCAAATCTTTCCGCATCATCAAAATGACCGTAGCATTCACTTCGTTTAAAATAATATTCATTGTCTATAAAATAATATGTAATATCATTTAATGTGGTTTTATAGATACCACAATATTGCTGCCTCCAGGCAAGAGGAACAGATGTTTTCCCTATGAATTCGAATTCACTTCTATCCACAATTCCTTGATATAAAGGAAGAATAATCCTTATATCTATTTTGTTCTTATACTTTTCAGCCAATGCTTTCGGCAATGACCCCGCAACTTCTCCAAGTCCACCGGTTGCCATAAATGGAGCAGCTTCGGATGCAACATATAATACTTTTAATTTATTCACATATTCACCTCTTATACAACTGAATTTTTCTTAATAAAGAAGGGACAGTTAGAATATCCCAACAAAACTCTATCCTTGTTCACATAAGTGTATGTGTCGGTTATTATTGAATTTATATTGGCATTATCACCTATTCTTCCGTGCTGCATGATAATTGAATTTTTAACAACTGCATTCTTGCCTACCTTCACATCTCTAAAAAGTATTGAGTTTTCGACAGTTCCCTCAATGATACAGCCATTGGCAATCAATGAATTTTTAATAACTGCATTCTCACAATATTTAGTAGGAGCTGAATCCTTAGTTTTTGTATATATAGGACCTGTATTTGAATAAAAAATACTTTGCAGCGTATCCATATTTAACAGCCTCATACTGTTTTCGTAATAGCTTTGCAGAGAGTCAATATGAGCGAAAAATCCGGTATATTCATAACCGTATATTCTTAAAGAATGAACTCTGGCAGATAAAACATCAAAACTGAAATCCTTGTAATTTCTTGCAATAGCATCATAAATAAGCGACTCCAAAAATTCCTTGTTCATTACCCATGTATTTAATCCTATATTGTAATTCCCGGTAGTAACCGGATAAACTAATATATCATCAGCTCTTCCATCTTCATCAAATTCATATAATATTTTGTGGATGGAATTAGATTTATTTATGTCTGTCTTAATGTAAACAGCAGTAATATCCGAATTTTTTTCTTCATGGTATTTTATTACTTTATTATAATTAATATCATAAATCATATCAGAGTCTGATAAAACAACATAGCTTTCTTTTGAAGATTTAATATAATCCAAGACTCTTTTCAAAGCATCTAATCTTCCCTGATAAAGCCCGTGATTTTCTCCTGCAGAATAAGGAGGAATCGTAAGTATGCCCCCCTTCTTTCTTGACAAGTCCCAATCTTTACCGGAACCTACATGCTCCATTAATGAACGGTAGTTGCTGCTTGTTATTAAGTATACTTTATTGATGCCTGAATTAACCATGTTTGAGAGTGGAAAATCTATAAGCCTGTACCTTCCACCAAAAGGTATTGCAGCAACTGAGCGATGAGATGCTAATTCTGTCATGTTCCAATCTCGCATATCAGAAAAAATAATTGCTAAAGCATTCATATTACACCTCCCATTTTATTTATTACACTTTCCCGAGGTATTACCGTAATCTCAGAGTCTTTTCCCATTTGCCTTCCAATTTTTAATCCTGCTCCTATTTTTACCATTTCATCTATTATGGAATAATTAATAACACAATTTTTATTTATTTCTACATCAGCCATTATTACGGAGTCTTTTACAAAAGCATTTTCTCCCACACTTACTCCGGAAAATATTATTGAATTTTCTACAGTTCCAAAAATTGCCGCACCCTCTGAAACAATTGAATTTTTAATCACAGCATCCTTGCCTGTATAATGAGGTGGTTTTTCTGCATGCCTTGAATAAATTATCCAATTTTCATCAGATAATTCAAAGCCGTTCTCACCTAAAAGATCCATATTTGCCTGCCATAGTGAATCAATGGTACCGACATCCTTCCAATACCCTTCAAACTTATATGCATATACTTTTTCACCGGAGCGGAGCATTAAAGGAATAACATTCTTGCCAAAGTCGTTTGATGAGTCGGGATCTTTATCATCTATCTCAAGATACTCCTTTAGCTTGCTCCATTTAAATACATATATACCCATGGATGCCTGAGTGCTTTTCGGCCTTTTTGGCTTCTCTTCAAAATCAATTATTTTTCCGCTTTCATCAGAGCTTAAAATTCCGAAACGGGAAGCTTCCTTTATGGGAACATCTATTACCGATATGGTACAATCAGCATCCATTTCCTTATGATAGTCAATCATTAATGAATAATCCATTTTATAAATATGGTCACCGGATAAAATAAGCACATATTCAGGATCGTACTGATCTATGAAATCTAAATTTTGGTAAATTGAATTAGCTGTTCCCAAGTACCACTCTGAGTCAGCTACTCTTTGGTATGGAGGCAGTATTTGAATTCCCCCATGCATTCTGTCCAAATCCCATGATTTCCCGTCACCGATATATGAATTTAGAGTTAATGGTTGATATTGTGTCAAAACGCCTATGGTATCAATGCCTGAGTTGGTGCAATTGGACAAGGCAAAATCAATTATTCTGTATTTGCCTCCAAATGGTACAGAAGGTTTTGCAATTTTAGTTGTTAATGCACCCAATCTGCTGCCTTGCCCTCCTGCAAGAAGCATGGCAACACATTCTTTTTTAGCTAATTTCATAAATTCTACCTCCCTTTTTGTTTATATTATTGTTCTCCTTTTTTATAAATATTATTGAAAGGGGCGGCAGAGTCAATGATATAAAAGATGCATATCCGTGTACCAATCCTTGGGATGATATTAATCCATCCTTATTTCCGGTGCCTGTCCCTCCAAACTTTTCATCATTTGAATTAAAAACTTCAGTGTAAATGCCCTCTTCCGCACCAATTAAATAGTCGTGTCTTTCTGTGGGAGAAAAATTAACCACGGCAATTAATTCATCACCATTCTTATTTATTCGCTTAAATGCAATAATATTTTGCTCAAAATCATCATTGGAAATCCATTTAAACCCGTTCCAGGAATAATCCACTTCCCAAAGTTCAGACTGCGTAAGATAAAATTCATTCAATTCTTTAACATATGTATTTAATTTTCCATGGTATTCATAATCGGTCATAAACCATTCAATTTCCTTGTTAAAATCCCATTCCGTAAATTGTCCTATTTCAAATCCCATAAAGTTGAGTTTTTTCCCCGGATGAGCCATCATGTAGCCCAAAAGAGCCCTTACATTTGCAAACTTTTCCTCATAAGGTCCCGGCATTTTGTTGAGTATTGATTTCTTGCCATGGACAACCTCATCATGAGACAAGGGGAGTATATAGTTTTCACTGAAAGCATAATGCAGTGAAAAGGTTATGTTTTTATGCTTATATTTTCTGAAAAACGGGTCAGTTTCCATATACTCAATCATATCGTTCATCCAGCCCATGTTCCACTTAAAATTAAAACCCAGTCCGCCTAAATAAGTGGGTTTTGTAACCATTGGCCAGGCTGTGGATTCTTCTGCTATCATCATGGTATTATGGTAATTTTTAAATATAGCCTCATTAAGCTTTTTCAAAAAAGCAATTGCTTCAAGATTTTCATTACCTCCATATATATTTGGAGTCCATTCACCATCCTTTTTATCATAATCCAAGTAGAGCATTGAGCTTACAGCATCAACCCTCAAGCCGTCAGCATGATAAACATCTAACCAGAATACAGCGTTCGATATTAAAAATGATTGAACTTCAGTCTTTCCAAAATCAAATTTATGGGTTCCCCAGCTTTTAATTTCTCTTTTTTCATCATCCTTGTACTCATATAGAAAATCTCCGTCAAATTTATATAATCCGTGTACATCCTTGGGAAAATGAGCAGGTACCCAATCAAGAATAACACCAATTCCATTTTGATGGCATTGGTCAATGAAGTATTTTAAATCATCAGGCTCACCAAAGCGCTTGGTTGGAGCATAGTAGCCCGTAACCTGATAGCCCCAGGAGTCGTCAAAGGGGTATTCCATAATGGGCATAAGCTCTATATGAGTGTAGTAATGCTCTTTAACATGAGCTATCAGCAGAGGTGCTATTTCTCTGTATGTGTAAAAATCCCCATTTTCTTTACGCTTCCAAGAGGATAAGTTAACTTCGTAAATATTTATGGGAGTTTCATATAAGTTAATTCCTTTTTTGTATTCAATCCAATTTGAATCATGCCAATTGTATTTGTTAATATTGTAAACTATTGATGCTGTTTCTATTTTAGTTTGCGAAGAAAATGCAAAGGGGTCTGCCTTGTAAATATTTGCATCGTCAGCTGAAGTAATTATATATTTATACAGCTCACCTTCATTTAAACCGAGAACAAAAAGTTCCCATATACCGCTATCAGGAAGTCTTTTCATTTCAAAATCTGAGTTTTTCTGCCAATTAGAAAAATTGCCTGCAAGATGCACCTGTTTTGCATTGGGTGCCCAGACTCTAAAAACAGTGCCTGTATTTTCTATGATATGCGAGCCTAAAAAATTATATGAATAATAGTTTGTACCTTGATGGAATAAGTAAACCGGAAATGGGTTATTAGTGTTCATAATTGCTCCGCCTTAGACTATTTTTTCCTACCTGTAAATGTAATCTTCTATATATTAATTATACAATAAAAATGAAAATACATAAAGGTTTATTTATTTATTTGTATTAGTTACTTTATACCTACATTCAGACAAGTTTAAACAAAAAGTAACAGAAAAAGGACATTCTAAAAGGAATGTCTCTGGTCAAAGATTTGATTAGTTATTAAAATCTATTTCCCCAACACCTGTGGTTAGATTAATGTTTGTACCTTGGTCATTTTTTGTTTCTATTCTTTCATTTTTCATGAATTCATTAATAGTAGCATGGTATCCTGCATCACCTTCAAGTGACATTTCAATATTACCTACTCCTGTTTCTGCTATAATGCTCACTGCTTTTGATATGTCCCTTAAGGTAATTTCTATTTCTCCTGTATTTGTTTTAAATTCAGAATTCCTGATTGCTATGCAGTCTTTAAGAATAATTTCACCAACATCAACCTTTATATTATATAAACCTTCTGATTTATCTACAAAGATTTTACCTACATTGTTGTCTATTTGAATGTTGCCTGAAACTTCGCTAAGGTGGACATCGCCTACATTTGTTAAAACTTTTATATCCTCAATAGCAGAAGGGATATATATAATTAAGTCAACTGACAGATTGACGCCGCTTAAGGGCTCATCAAATGAAGTATCCACATTAATCACATTATTTTCGGCATTGAGTGTGTATGTGTAGTTTTCAATTATTTCTTCAGCTTTTTCCTTTGAGCCTCCTTTTGAGTTAATATTTATATTTATTATTGTGTCGTCAGATTGATGCGTTATAATACTTATATCTCCCACAGAGCTTATCAGGCTAAAAGCGTTTTTATCTGTTGATGCAATTATGTGAGATGCTTTTTTTTCAGCTTTTTCCTGTCCAACAGTGTTAATTAATTTTTCTGTTATTATATCTGAAACGTCTTTTACTTTGTCTTCATCAACTTTATATAATGAAGAGCAGCCTGTGGACAAAACCATTATTAATAGCAATAAACATATAACTTTTCTCATTTTTCCTCCTCTTTTATAAATTTATTTTCTTTTCTAAAAGGTAGCCTGAAAATCCGGTCAATGTAATTGTTTGAATAATTGCAACAGAAATCATAGGAAGTAAAATCATTATTAATGTTTCCTGATTAAACCTCCCAGTGCTTAATATAATGTCCATAGATTCATAATATGGAGATATATTGCTTAATAAACCGTACAACCAGCTTGATACATATGTAGTTATCCAGTTAATTAATAAAAATATTATGAAGCTTATCAGTCCTCCAAATTTAATTTCAGAAAACAAACTTTTTCTAATGGTCATGGCAGTGTACGCAGTTGTGATAAAAGCTATAATAAATACCAGAATCGAAAATAAGGTTATAAATAAATATATTAAGTTGAAACTATAACCCAGACTGCCTGAAAGTATGTTGTTAATTGAACTTAAAATACGACGAAAATCAACAACTTCACCTATTGATATAATAATGTAAATACTATTGACTATAATAAACAAGAAATAAATTAATAATAATCCAAAACCTTCTAATATTGCAGTCAACAGTTTTGACGATATGATTTTATATCCGCTGTTAGGTGTCATGAAAAGCATGTAGCCGGTTTTTTTATTAAGGTCATCGCTGTACATTCTTATAATGTCTGCCAAGTAAAAAACATATAACACTATTGGTGATAAAACAAGAAATAGCATACTTCCCCCGACACCTCTTGTGAGTAAGAATAAATTCAATGCAAGTATTGTAATCAGTATCATAAAAACCAATCTATACTTTCTTATAAACTCATACTTTATTAAATTAAGCATTTCTGAATACCTCCTTATATATTCCTTCCACTGACAATTGCCTTTCTTGTCTCAATTCTTCTGCATCACCGAAAATTTCTACCGTACCTTCATTCAAGAAAATAACGGTATCAAGTATTTTTTCAATTTCACTAACTAAATGTGTTGAAATTACAATTATTTTATTTTCGCTGTGGGATTTTGTAATTATATCCATTATTGTATCTCTTGATAAAACATCAACACCGTTTAAAGGTTCATCAAGCATATATATTTCTGCATCCCTTGACAATGCTATGACAGTTTTCAGCTTTCCGATTTCTCCTGATGACAAATTGGAAACCTTATTACCCATATTTACTTTTATTTCATTTAGAAGACTTACAGCATAATCATACCTGAAATCTTCATACATATCCTTATAAAATTTTAATATATCAACTACCTTAAAGGAGCCATATAGATAGTTTTCTGTAGGCATGTATGAAACATAAGCCTTGGTCTTGTAGGACAATTCCTCGTCATTTATAAATACATTGCCGCTTGTCTGCTTATGAAGACCTGCTACAACTTTCATAAGTGTAGTTTTGCCGCTTCCGTTCGGTCCTAACAGACCGTAGATTTTACCCTGTTCAAAGTTCAGCGTAACATTTCTCAGTGCAATTTTATTGTAATATTTTTTTGTTAGCTCAGTTATTTTTAATTGGCTCAATTTATTCATTCCTTTCTGTATGGTTATTTTCCTTTTCTATAAATCTAATCATATCTTCCTTGGTGTACCCTAATTGCTTCATTCCTTCTATGAATGTAGTAATCTGGTTTTTAGCCATTGTATATCTTAAACTTTCGATTTGTTTGTCAGACTCTGTTATGAATGTTCCCAAACCTCTTTTGGTAAATACTATTTCTTCCATTTCCAACTCCTTGTATACTCGTGCAACAGTATTGAAATTTATTCCCAATTCATTTGAATACTCTCTTGAAGACGGCATTTTATCTCCGGGTTTAAGCTTTCCTGAAACGATGTCTTGCTTGATTCGTTCTATTACCTGCAAATATATTGGTATATTGTTGTTGAAATCCAACTTATCACCTTCTTTTGTGTATTAGTATAATAGTTAAATAGTACACTAATACACAAGTCGTGTCAATAGCAAACTGTTAATATTCCAACCAATAAATAATTACGTTTTCGTAATAATTACATAAAATTATTGCTTGACATAAAATTAATAAAGTTATATAAATGTAGAAAGAAATTGATTATTGCATTGAATAGGAGGAAGCTATGCATAAAAAACTATTTATTCCAGGCCCCATAGAAGTAAAGGAAGATGTACTTAGTAAAATGGCAACTCCTATGATTGGTCATAGGAGCAAGGATGCATCTAACCTACAAAGGAATATTACTAACAATTTTAAAAGGTTGTTTTATACGGAAAATGAAATATTATTATCAACATCCTCAGGCACAGGGCTGATGGAGGCTGCAGTGCGATGCTGTACCAAAGAAAGTGCTGCAATGTTTTCAATAGGCTCCTTTGGTGACAGGTGGCATGAAATGGCTGTTTCTAATGGTGTCAATGCTGATTTGTTCCAATCTGAATTAGGCAGCATAACTACTCCTGAAATGGTTGATGAGGTATTGTCAACAGGCAAGTATGATTTAGTCACAATAACTCACAATGAAACGTCAACAGGAGTGATGAATCCCCTTGATGAAATAAGTAAGGTTATAAAAAAATATCCGGATGTAATTTTCTGTGTTGATGCAGTCAGCTCTGCCGGAGGAGTAAAAATTGAGACAGATAAACTTGGAATAGATATCTGTATAACATCTTCGCAAAAAGCATTGGGGCTGCCTCCGGGACTTTCTGTGTGCACCATATCCGAGAGGGCTGTGGAAAAAGCAAGAAATGTTAAAAACAGGGGATATTACTTAGATTTAGTACAATTGTATGATACAATCAAAGAGAAGGACTATCAGTATCCGTCAACGCCAAATTTATCATTGATGTTTGCTTTGAATTATCAATTGGAGCTAATAATGAAGGAAGGACTTCAAAACAGGTTTGACAGACATTTAGTTATGGCTGAATACACAAGAAGCTGGGCAAAAAGGAATTTTGCATTATTTGCTGATGAAAAATATGCTTCCGTTACGCTTACCACAGTGGACAATACTCAGAATATTAGCGTCAAAGGACTAAACGAAGAATTGGGCAAAAGAGGTTTTGTCATTTCAAACGGCTATGGTAATTTAAAAGAAAAAACATTTAGAATTGCGCACATGGCAGATTTAACTCTAAAAGATGTGAAGGAACTTCTATTAAATATAGAAGATATTTTATCAATTTTATAAAAATAATTGGGGGATTTTAATGTATGATTTAAACAGCATCAGCAGTTATTTAAATACAAATATAATTGGTCAGTCAATTATACAATACGACAATTTGAATTCAACATTTGCAAAAGCTAAAAATGTATTTGCTACATGTCCTGACGGAACAGTTGTATTATCCGAAAACCAATCTGAATGCGTCTCAAGATTCGGAAATGAATGGTTTTGTTTCCCTGATAAAAATATTTATTTAAGTATTATTTTAAAATCTGTAAATAATAATTATCTGCTGCCCATAACAGATGTGGTTGGGTGCTCTTCCATATTGAGCTCCATAGAGGAGCTATATAACTTGGATTGCAGAATAAGATGGCCTAACGACATTTTAATAAATGATAATAAAATAGCATCTGTAAAAAGTGATATTATAGGCAAAGGAGCGGGCATAATATTATCTTTAAATATAAATGTCAATATGGAAGAAAATATTAAAAATTTAAAAACAACTTCTGTAAAGCTTGAGAAAGGTGAAGATGTAGAAAGAGAACTTCTTATAGCAACAATATTAAACAAAATTGAATATCATTATGATGAAATGATTAATACTGGAAAGGCTTTTCATTCCGTTGAAATATATAATAAAAACTTACTGTTTTATAATAAGGAAGTTGGAGTAATCAAGAGGGGCAGAAAAAAGGTAAGAGAAGTTGTTGCTAAGAATATTGACAGTGATGGATGGCTTGCCGTAATCAATGAAAAAGGTGAAGAAGAATTTTTAAGCCCGGGAGATACAATAATACAATATGAAGAAACTTAAGATAGGAAATATTGAATTAAATACCAATGTTGTGCTTGCCCCTATGGCAGGCATAACAGATATAACATACAGAACTATTTGCAAAGAAATGGGAGCAGGTCTTGTACATACTGAAATGATTAGTGCAAAAGGACTATATTATCAAGACAGAAAAACAGAAGAGCTGATGAAGATAAATGAAAAAAACAGACCTGTATCAATGCAAATTTTTGGAAGCGACCCGGATATAATGTCATACGTTGTTGAAAAATATATCAATAACAAAAACGATGTAGATATTATAGATGTTAATATGGGCTGTCCTGCACCAAAGATTGTTAAAAACAAAGACGGTTGTTTTCTTATGAAAGAACCTGAATTAGCCGGTAAAATTATAAATAGGATAAAACGTGTATCAAACAAACCTGTTACAGCTAAAATCAGGTCAGGCTGGAGTACCGACTCTATAAATGCCGTAGAATTTACAAAGAATTTAGAGTTTAACGGGTTAGACATGGTGACTGTTCACGGAAGAACCAGAGAGCAGTATTATTCAGGTAAGGCAGATTATAGAATAATAAATGAAGTGAAAAAAAGCGTTAGTATTCCTGTTGTAGGGAATGGTGATATATACAGTCCTTATGATGCAGTTAAAATGATTGAAGAAACAAATTGCGATGCAGTAATGATAGGCAGAGGTATCTTGGGTAATCCATGGCTGATTATGAATACAGGCAGGATTTTAAACAATGATACTGAGTTTTATATACCTACACCATTTGATAAGATTAATATGATTAAAAGGCATGCTTGTTTGTTGACAGATGAATTGAACGAAAAGATTGCAATTTTGGAAATGCGTAAGTTTGCGGCATGGTATATAAAAGGCATGGAAAATTCTTCACGAATTAGAAACAGCATAAATAAGATTACCGGTATAGAGGAATTGTATAAGATTTTAGATAATTACGTTGATATTTATATCATAAATGACGATTAACAGTTTAAATCAACAAAAATCTTGACAATAATCAGTTACTTGTTTATAATGTTCTAATTAATTGAAAGATTTGTCATCAAATTATCATAATATATTAAAATGATAATACAATGAAATATGTATTGATGGCATGTAAATATAGGGCAACATTATTAAAAGGAGCAATATTATGAAAAGTAATGAAACTTTGATTACAATTGAGGGATTGGAAGAATTAAAAAGTGAATTGGAAGAGCTGAAATTAGTAAAAAGAAAAGAAATATCAGAAAAAATTAAGGCAGCTTTAGCTTTCGGGGACATAAGCGAAAATGCCGAATATGACGAAGCTAAGAACGAACAAGCAATCGTTGAAGCAAGAATTGCAAAACTTGAGACTATGATAAAAAATGCTAAGGTTATAAAGACAACAAAGAAAAATGGAGTAGTCAACATAGGTTCAAAAGTTAAAATAAAGGATTTGGAATTTGATGAGGAAATGGAATATACAATAGTAGGTTCCGCTGAAGCAGACCCTTTTAAAGGGAAAATATCTAATGTTTCACCTTTGGGAGGAGCATTGTTAGGAAAAAAGATTGGTCAAATTATTGAAGTTGAATCTCCCGCAGGAGACAAGATAAAATATGAGATATTAACAGTTTAAATAAAACATAGCAAATGATAAGGTGGTGTAGAAATTGGATGAGCATAAAACAGGAGATTTAAGACAAGTAAAGATTGGTAAATTGAATGATTTAGTTAATGCGGGAAGGGACCCATACAAAATTTCAAAATACGAGGTAACCTCTGATTCAAAACATATCAAGGATAATTATGAAGAAATGGAAGGGAAACTTGTATCAATTGCCGGAAGAATAATGTCTAAGAGGGGACAGGGAAAGGTCGGATTCTATGACATACAAGACCATTTGGGAAGAATCCAGATGTTTGTTAAATTAGACAACATAGGCGAGGAAGAATACAATTGGCTCAAAACTTATGATATTGGTGATATAATAGGCGTTAAGGGTGAAGTATTTAAAACCAAGACTGGAGAAATTTCTGTAAGAGCCGAAGAAATAAAACTTTTATCCAAATCCTTACAAACACTTCCTGAAAAGTTCCATGGATTAAAGGATATGGATTTAAGATACAGACAAAGATATGTGGACTTAATAATTAATCCGGAAATTAAAGAAGTTTTTTTAATGCGTAATAAAATAATAAGAGGGGTTAGAGAGTATTTAGACGGAGAGGGATATTTAGAGGTTGAAACTCCCATTTTAAGCCCAATAGCGGGCGGAGCTAATGCAAGACCCTTTGTTACACATCACAATACATTAGATATTGATATGTATATGCGTATTGCAAATGAGTTGTTTTTAAAAAGACTTGTAGTTGGAGGTCTTGGAGACGGCGTTTATGAAATGGGAAAAATGTTTAGAAATGAAGGAATGGATGCAAATCACAATCCCGAATATACCGCCATGGAAGTATATAAACCATATGCAGACTTTAATGATATGATGACTTTAACTGAAAATATAGTGGCATATGTTGCAGAAAAAGCAAGAGGTACAACTAAAATAGAATACCAGGGCAAGATGATAGATTTTACTCCTCCTTGGAGAAGAGTAAAAATGCAGGATATGGTTAAGGAGTATGCAGGAGTTGACTTCGATTTGGTTAATACCGATGAAGAAGCAATTGCAATTGCAAAAGAAAGAGGAATTGAAATCACGCCTCTTATGACCAGAGGCCATGTAATAAGCGAATTGTTTGAAAAATACTGTGAAGAGCATCTTGAACAGCCAACATTTGTTACACATCATCCTGTAGAAATATCACCCTTAGCTAAGAGAAATGTTGAAGACCCAAGACTCACAGACAGATTTGAAGCATTTGCCAACACGTGGGAAATTGCAAACGCCTTTTCAGAATTAAATGATCCTATAGATCAAAGAGAAAGATTCGAAGAACAGGTTAAGCAAAAGGAAGCCGGAGATGAAGAAGCACATATGATGGATACAGACTTCGTTAATGCAATTGAAGTAGGTCTCCCTCCAACAGGCGGACTTGGCATCGGTGTTGACAGAGTTATTATGTTGATAACCAACCAGCCTACAATTAGGGATATAATATTATTCCCAACGATGAAACCAATAGATTAATGACATAAGAATTCAGGGGACGGACCTTGAAATTCCAAAAGGGCAGCAATGCTGCTCTTTTTTATGAGCAAGAATATGGAGAATATTATAAAATAAAAAAATTATTTGTTGACAATAAACAAAATAAATGCTAAACTGTACAAGTTGTTCTCTTTGAATAAATTGTAAAAAATAGGCAAATATCAAGTAAATTGTAAGAAAAAAACCGCTTGACAACATATTTTGCCTATGGTAGACTGTAAAAGCTCCTTTAAAAAGGGGCATCGAACTTAGACAATAAAACAGCATAAGAAACCTTTAGTATCGCTTAATGCGATACGGTTCTAAAAGAACAAAAAAAGTAATGAAAGACAAAAGATAATGCTATGCGTTATCTTGAGATGCCCTAA
>Ga0265294_10001651_pt1 | contig 29989 bp, 29 predicted proteins | sample MunlanPumphouse3_FD_192504 | JGI IMG/M metagenome (GOLD analysis project Ga0265294, IMG submission 192504) | Groundwater microbial communities from a municipal landfill in Southern Ontario, Canada - Pumphouse #3 | ecosystem: Environmental > Aquatic > Deep subsurface > Groundwater | place...
ATGGCGCAGGCTTTTTTAACTTCCTGAGGGACCCGAATCCGCTGACGATAATCATGCTGCAAATCCGCAAGAGCCAAATAATGTACGGTATCCTGAATACCTTTCAATATTTGCCCCAGCAGAGCAAAAGAAATCTGCCCTTCCTGAACAGCAGCTCCCTCGACGTTAATCTGAAAACGGCGATTTTCCATTATCTACCCTCCATGTCTTTCCCGCTAGCCTACTCCCTTCTCCCTACTCTATCCACGCTTTTTTCCCTTCCTCCCTGCCTTTACCGTCCTCCGCCCTCCTGTCTCCCTTTCTCCCTGCCTTTATCCTTCCCATCCTCCCGTCTCCAGTCTCCGTCCTCCCTGCCTTTATCCTTCCCCGCCTCCGGCCTCCCTTCTCCCGTCTCCCTTCTTTTCCCCGCCTCCTGTCTCCGTCCTCCCGTCTCCATTCTTTTCCTTCATCCCTCTTTCTTCGACACCCAAACCATCCCTTCAGAAATGTCTCCTGCTCCGGGAGCCTGGGCCCAAAATCCCTCCCCGGGTTGCTGCTGGGCATGGTAGGTATACTTTTCGTCATTTTGCTCGACCACTGTCTGCAGAGCAAAGCCCAACTCCCCGGCCATCTCCAAAAAATCCCGGGGGTCAAAATGCCCCAGATGCTGCTCAAAAAGTTCCCGGACCAATGTTGCCATCTTTTTCATATCTTTTGGTTCTTGCATGATTCCTCCGTTGCGTACAATAAAAGGGCAAACCTTCGGCCTATGCCGTTGATCTGCCCTGGATTTGAATCAATTACGCGCGTGTGTCCACCGGTTATTCGTCCGGCTCTATGACGCCTTCTCGTCCTGATTCCTCTGCCCCCATGCCATGTTAATGAATCCCTGTTCATTTTTTCTCTGTGTACCTCTGTGCTCTCTGTGGTAGAAAAAAAATAACTAAAAAATGGACCACAGAGGACACAGAGGTACACAGAGGGGGACTATGGTTTTATCCACAAGATATCATGTTTTTATTACTTGAAATGTACAAGTGGCCATAGATTATTTTTAAATTCAATCTGCTTGTGTCTTTTCTCTGTGCCCCTCTGTGTCCTCTGTGGTAAATATTTTCTTTCTTTATATTTTTTTCACCACAGAGAGCACAGAGGTACACAGAGGGGGACTATAATTTAAAACGTTTGATACCATGTTTGAGTTTGGTCACATTAAAATTTATGAGAAGTCCGGTAGCAACCTCCGCCAGTTTCATATAGGTTAGAATCTGGGCCTGATGAATCGGGGCCAGCTCGGCTACGCTTTTGAGTTCCACGATAACCTCTTTTTCCACCAGCAGATCAATACGATACCCACAATCCAGCCGGATATCTTTATAGAGCACGGGCAAAGGATGTTCCAGCGTAAATGCAATATCTGCCAGATGCAGTTCATGAGCCAGGCATTGCTGATACGTAGATTCCAGAAGCCCGGGACCAAGCACCCGATGCACTTCAATAGCACAGCCGATAATTTTACGAGTTAATGGGTCTCTATCCATTTGTCTCTGTGACCTCCGTGTTCTCTGTGGTAGAAAAAATAACTAAAAAATATGCACCACAGAGGCCACAGAGAGGCACAGAGGAGGGTTGGGGGTCCCCGTTCTTAAACCACTGCTCGAATCGAATGACCACCAGCCTTGTATGATAAAAACTTCCTCGCTTTTCTCTGTGCTCCTCTGTGACCTCTGTGGTAGAAAAAAATAACTAAAAAATATGCACCACAGAGGCCACAGAGAGACACAGAGGGAGGTTGGGGATCTCCCCGTTCTTAAACCACTGCTCGAATCGAATGACCAGCGGCCCATTGGTAAAAAGCCCCTCGCTTTTCTCTGTGTCCCTCTGTGTTCTCTGTGGTAAAAAAATCTTTTCCCGCCTCCCTACTCCCGTCTCCCGTCTCCCTGGACCATTTTCTTCACCTTCCAATCCACCACAAACCACGCAACAGCACATACCATCAAACCACCCAGTACAGCAGCCAGGCCGTATTTCGACACATACAAAATCATCAGAAACACCCCGACCTGCACTACCCCATACCCCACGCTCACCTTCCAATGCGCCACGCCAAGCTCATTCACCAAAACCTGATACAAATGCTTCCGATGGGCCTGAAAAAAGGAATCTCCCTGACGCAGTCGCTGGAGCATGGTGCACAATTCATCGGCATAGAAGGTAAACAAGAGCGAGCAGAGCACCATAAAATCCAGCACACTCCCGGACAAGGCCACGACAAACACACCGAAGCAAAACCCCAGCAGCACACTGCCGATGTCACCCATGAACACCTTGGCTCGGGGAATATTCAGGGGCAGAAACCCAGCGCACCCGCCAGCAAGGGCCAGACTTGCCGTGCCAATATCTCCCCGCCCCATGGTAAACGCCCACCAGGCCAGCCCGGCAAAACAAACCACTCCGGTAATCCCGGCGATGCCGTTGATGCCGTCCATGAAATTGTAGAAATTGGCTGTGCCCACGATGAAAACCAACACGACTGGAACAAGGACGAGCAGCACTCCCCAAGAGAGTTGCGGCCCAAGTTCACTCCCTATGCCCCACAGGGCAAAAGTTGCGCAGGAGAACTGGACCAGGAGACGGAATTTGGGAGTAAGCTCCTGTTTGTCTCCCCGGAAACTTACCAGGGCCAGGATGGTGGCAGCGAGGATGGCGAGGATGGACATGCCGTTCAACAAGGAAAAAAGAACAAAGGCAAATAAAATGCCCGCACCTCCGCCTTTGGGAGTGGGGCATGAATGAGAACTTCGATCACAGGGAACATCCATCAGACATAATTTTCCAGCATACCTAGAAACAAGAAATGCCCCCAAAAAACCAAACAATACAGAACCACACGCAACAAATAAAGTAACGATCACTCTTCAATCCCCACACCGTTTCGTTTCATCCGAGTCTCACTTTTTCCGCCGTCACCCTTCGCGTATCTTCGCGACCTTCGCGGTTAAAATCGGTTTCTCGTCTCTGGTCTTTCGTTTTTCGCTGTTACCTAAAACCTAAATCTTAAAACCTAAAACCGTCCTTCCCCCGCCTCCCTGCCTCCTGTCTCCCGCCTCCCTGTTTTATCCCGTCTCCCTGCCTCCTGTCTCCCGCCTCCCTTTCTTCTCCCCTTCCACAATTTCAGCCAACGCCGTCTGCAGATCCCACCTTGGGACAAACCCAAGTTCATTCACAACTTTATCAGTATTGTACCAAGCCGATCCCGTCATTTTATGCAGCACGTCAGAATCGAATAAAAATCTGCGCCCGCGTAACCGACCGATCCCATCCCCAACACGGGCCGCACCGGCAAGTAGCCCGTACGGAACACTCCAAGAAGGTAGCTTTTTTCCTAATGCCTGACTGATAGCCGCATACACATCATAGGTACTATAGTGTTTGCCATCAGAAACAATGTAGACCTGCCCGGAAGATGTTGGGTTCTCTGCAGCAAGAATAGCAGCCTGCACCAGATCTTCCACATGAACCATGGATCGTTTGTTTTCAAGGGAAGGAGAAAGAGGGGGGAAAATTCCTTTTTGGATAAACCGGATCATTTGCGGAAGATAGCCTTTGGCACCCGGTCCGTAGACCATGGTTGGACGGATGACCACGGGATGGGGAACATATCCGCCGGAGAGGACAAGATGTTCTGCTTCATGTTTGGATACGCCATAGGGAGTTTTAGGATCACACGGGCTTGTCTCGCTGTCATGTTGTCCTATCTCGCCCATGGCCTTGATGGAGCTGAAATAGACAAAGCGGGTGGCACCCATTTTTTTTGCAAGCTCAAGAACATTGCGGGTGCCCTGAGTATTAACCGCATGGTATTCGGCTTCTTCTCCGGCATGTTCACTGAGGGCATGGGCTTTGCCAGCGAGATGGAAGACGGTGTCGAATGTCATTTCAGGAAGGCATGCAATCGGCTTGCAAATATCATGGAGCACCAGATCGTCCCAGTCGCCTTGAGATGCATGCCGGTTCATCGCCAGAACCTTGCAGCCAGCGTTTTTAAGATAGCGAACCAGGTATGTTCCGATAAATCCGCTCGCACCTGTCACCAAAACATTCTTCATGCTCATGGCTTTCCTAAAAGGTCATCGGCCAAGCGATCCATAATGGCCGTTCGGGCATATTTTTTACAAAATCCGGTTCGGTCTTTTTTGGGACTGTTAGCTCCAGAAAATTGTGCTTCCAACTGCTCTACATTGCACGGGTCGAAACAGATGGCATCGGGCAGGTTTTCTTCCACAAATTTTCTGGCATATCCGGACACACCCGCCAGAATCAATTTTCCCGTTGCACCGTACTCGAAAACCTTGGAAGGCAGGACTCTCTCAAAGGCTTTAAAATCATTCAAATGCATGAGCAAAACATCAGATTCATCATAATATTTCATCAGCTCATCGCGGGTTACCGGTGGAATCAAAACAACATTCGGCTCGTTGTGAACACGCTCTGCCAGACATTTTTTTTTGCCGCCGTTTCCGATGATCCGGAAAGTAATTTCGGGATATGCCCTGGACAATGCGGGAAACAGTTCATGCAACCCCTGTCCCTCTCCGATATTGCCCGCATAGGTCACGATCATGTTTTCATGGGCTGGAGCAGGATTCCAGTCTTGTTCCAAAAACTCACGGTCAATACCGTTTGTATGGAAATGGATTTTTCCGGGGTACATAGTACGATAATAGGGTTCGAATCCTGGAGAAACGCAATTGAGATAGCTCGCCCGCGCAAGGGTCACTTTTTCTACCCATCGCAAAACAGGAAGAAAAAGACTCACTTTTTTTCCCTTAAACATCTCTTCCATATTCTCGACAAAAATATCTCTCAGGTCGAGATACAGAGGGCATCGTTTGAAACGGGAAGCCAATGATCCCAGAAACGCCGTAAAAAGTCGGCTCGAAGTTGCAAAAACACGGTCGTATTTTTTAAAGGCAATGATCTTGAGAACAAACAGAGCATACCAGATATAGGACACTGCCTGATCTCGCATCCCGCTGGAATGGGAAGGAAGTTTTACCCGGTAGACATGAATATTATCCACGATTTTCTCGTCACCGGCATCTGGGCAAAAATCATGATAGCGATTGGGCACGGTTGTTATGATATCGATAGAGTCATCAGGTGACATCTTTTTTCGCAGGGATTCAATAAGAGCTCCGGATCGAAAAGAACCCGCGCACAAATCCGGAGGATAATAAAAGGTCAAAAACAACAATCGCATTATCTTACCTCCAACAACACCTGAACAATCCTTGCTGCCGTATTGCCATCCCATAACTCCGGCCGCAGGGGTTGTCTGTCCATCGCCAATGCTACCCGATACTCCGCCCGGATTTTTTCCACATTATTTCCCACCAAAACGCTGGCGCCCCCATGTTCGCGCAAGGTAATGGGCCGTTCCGTGTTCCACCTAAGCGTCAAACATGGAGTGCCAAGGACACAGCATTCTTCCTGGAGTCCTCCACTGTCCGTAAGCATAACCCGGGCAGACATATTCAAACGCAACAGGTCATGGTAGCCAAGGGGCTGGAGGAGTAAAAAATTTGGAAGAGCCAGAGCCTTGTCCCACAAACCAAAAGCCTGCATCTGTTTCACGGTCCGGGGATGCACTGCCCAGACGAGAGGCATATCCACAGCCACTTCGTTCAACAAAAAATCCATGATCCCGGTCAAAATAGCCTTGTCATCCACATTGGAAGGCCGGTGCATAGTCATCACCGCCACCTGGCCCGCGTGGATTGCAGCAGACTGCTTTTCAGTCAATACGGCCTGGCCCTCGAGTAATGCATTATTGACGATATCACACGGATTGAGCTTTTCAGCCTTGCACCTTTGTGCCTCCAGTGTATCAATCATGATATTGCCCACGAAACGTATCCGTTCTTCAGCCACCCCTTCCTGACGGAGATTTTCACTGGACAGTCTATCCGGCGTTAAGAGCATATCAGACAACCGGTCTGTCACCAGCCGATTAATCTCTTCAGGCATATCCATATCCCGGGACCGGAGCCCCGCTTCAATATGTGCGCATTTCACATGTTCTTTTTTGGCCGTAATGGAACAGGCACAGGTGGCGTTTACGTCACCGACAACAACCACCCAGTCCGGCTTTTCATTGCGGACCACTTTTTCAAACGCAATCATGGTCTTGCCTACCTGTTCGGCATGGGAGCCTGATCCGATTCCAAGATTGATATCCGCATCAGGGATATCCAATGCCTTAAAAAAAGCCTTGGACATGGAATCATCATAATGCTGGCCGGTATGGACAAGGATATGTTCTATCTGATCCCCGCCAAGACCATTGTGATCTGCAATCGCTCTGATAAACGGGGCAATCTTCATAAAATTGGGGCGTGCGCCGACTACGGAAAGTATTTTCATAAGTAAAACCGGTTTTACGTTTTAAGTGTTAAGTTTTAGGAAAAAACAAATCTACCGCCCGTTCGCAGGCTCACTAGAGACGCTGAGGCACAGAGGAAAACAGTTTTCTAAAAAAATTTACTCAGCCTTTGTCTTTTCTCTGCGCCTCTGCGTCTCTAGCGTAGCGGGCGGTGAATAAAAAAATCTACCGCCCGTTCGCAGGCTCACTAGAGACGCTGAGACACAGAGAAAAATAGTTTTCTAAAAAAAATATCTTCAGCCCTAGTCTTTTCTCTGTGTCTCTAGCGAAGCGGGCGGTGAATAATTCGTTTTTCCTTCACTCCTCAATGAACAAAGACAAAAGATTACGTCCAGGCCAAGGAAGTCGTCAATTCATCGATAAAGGCAACGGAAATACATATGCAGGGTAGAGATATACCAAATTCAGGATGATAACTGGATTTTTCCAATTCGATTGGATGGGCGGAAAAGGTTAGCGTACACCTCTGCCCCTTGGGTAATATCAACTCAATAGTTCTGGTATCTATCTGGTTGCATAGAACATCGGGATGCAGGTGAAATCTGGCTTCCGCAGTTGTATGCGCCCCTTTGATCTTATCGAATATCTGTATCGATCCTGACCCAAAATGCCATTGGCGGGCATGGATCGGTTTCCCTGGCAGACGTGTGTAACCGTTATGCTCGCAGGAAACGGAAATACTGTTATCGTCCTGGACAATAGAAAGATTCTGAGGATAGGCCCTCCTGGCTACCCGAAACCCGGACCAGACTTCTGAAGAATTCTCATTGTCGACGACCACGGTATTATGCGCCGGGGTGGAGCGCTGTCGAAGCCGTTCATCACCCAAACCGTAACAGGAGGTCCCGGAATTAACGACCACCCGCTGGTTAAATAGAGAACATTCAAAGGTCAAAGTATCTGCATGTGCATGGCCTGGTAAATAATCCGGTCCGATAGGAGCAAGATCCAAGAAGGTAACAGCGTGTTCTTGTTCCACCTGGATATATCCCGAAGACTCCAGATGACTGAAATGCATTTTTTCATCACCAGCAACCGTATTGTGATCCACAATCCCCAACCGTCCACAATACATCCCAATCTCTTTGGGAGACGGTGCAATCTTATGGGCGGCGTCATTGAAGAGAGCTATTTCTCCATCCGGATGGCACATGACCTTCATCCAGCCCAACATTCTTTCGGCAATGGCAGGCCACGTATCTACAAACGTTTTTCTATTGGGCGGTATACTTTCAGGATATGCTCGAAAAACATTGATCAGATCACACATATCTTCCAATGCAATAGCGTGGTACATGGGAGAACGCTCAAACTGCCCGCCATCAGGTAGTATCTGTTCCGGAATTTCCCTGGTTAAAATATCCAGCCCGGTCTTTATCCACCCGTCGGCTTCCGGACCTTGAAAAAATGCTCCCGCAAAGATGAGAGCTTTGGCATTCTCTAAAAGGTGATTGCCTAAAAGATGGTATTCCAATGTCTGGGAGAGGTAGCGTGTTTGGACTGCAAGGCTGTTCTGAAAATCAGGTATCTGCGAGAAAGGCATTGCGGTGGCAATGCACCACTTGAACCAGTTCACGATACGAAGAGACGTGGGGTAAGGCTCCCATCCATTACCGGAGACTGGAGGATTTTCCGCGATCCAACGGTTGATCAACCCATCATGCCAAGCCCGCCGTTCTGGGGCATTTTCCGCATTCAGGTCATCAAAGTAATGCAGATTATACAACCACAGCTTTTCCATACCCGGATCGTTCCAAATCGTAGAACCGGAGATATTCCGTTCCTCATTCAGAAACCTTGCCCGATCGGAAGACACTAGGGAAACGTATTTCTCGGCCGGACGCACCCATCCCCCCCCGAGTGACCGCACCTCCGGAGCAGGAGACACATCCCCACTGGGATGCTGAAATCGACGCACGATACGCAACACCACCTGAGAAGGCCGCAAGTACCGCACTGTATGGAATAATCTTGATATATTCATGACAAAGTTTTTTACCTGCAAAAAAAAGACAAAAAAACAAATCTACCGCCCGTTCGCAGGCTCACTAGAGACACTGAGACTCAGAGAAAAACATTTACATCTCTCTCAGCTGTTCTCTGCGCCTCTGCGTCTCTAGCGAAGCGGGCGGTGAAATTTTATTTTACACCAAATCAAGTGTAACCCGCATCACCTCAACTATCTCTTCAAACGCTATCGGGCTTTTCTTTCCTTCCTTGATTGCATCAAAAAACGCCTTCACTTCTCCACATTGTCCCTTGTCCTGTTTCCACAGCCGCATGTTTTTGAATCCTTTTTTGGGGAATCCAAAACCTTTCAATGCTCTGAAATTATCCAGCTGCATAACTTTGCCATCGCAGAAAACTTCCACCCGTTCTTTGGGGAACATTTTGGAGCCGTTAGCAAAATAATGGACCGTGCCGATGGAACCATCTTCAAACTTCAGGTTGATGGTCAACGTATCCCCTGCCTTGGAATCCATGACGGTTTTATCATAGGAAACAATGGGAGAATCAGCCAGATAACGGAGCAGGTCGATAAAATGACACGCTTCACCAATGATACGACCGCCCCCCACTTTTGAGTCCTGGGTCCAGTGATCCAAAGGAATTTCACCGGCATTCACGGTCATAACCATGGATTTGGGCCCGGTCATGGAACCGAGCTTTTTCTTCATCTCCTGGATCAGCGGGGAGAAACGCCGGTTGAAACCGAGCATGACAAGCGGTTTTAGGTCACAGGTGTTAGGTTTTAGGTTGGAGTATGTATCGACAATGGAATCGAGTTCCTCAGTGGTCAGGCAGAGAGGTTTTTCGACAAACACGTGCTTTCCCGCCGCGAGGGCGTCCATGATGAACCGGTAATGAGAATTATGCCGGGTAGTAATGAACACCGTATTGATTTCTTTATCTGCCAACAACCCTTCGGTATCGGTGGTGGACGTTTCAAACCCAAACTTCTTGCCCAGATGCGTCCCGGAAACCCCAGCCCCGGAGGAAATACTCTTCAACCGAATACCTTTATTCTTCACAACGGCCGGAAGCAAAACCTGTCCGGTATATCCCCCGGCACCGATAAAGCCAACCACGGGCGTAGCTAGTGACGAGTGGCCAGTGGCAAGTGGGGCTGAACCCTTCAACCGAACTGTCCGCCCTTCGCCTGTATCCTCGTTTTCATTTTTCCGTGTTTTTCCGTGTATTCCGTGGGCAATATTCTTTTCGTAATTCAGGATAATTCCAATGTAAGGCTCGGAATTATCCGCCACCATCCCATACGCCTTTTCCGCATCCTCGAACGCAAACCGATGGGTAATGAGCGGGCGTACATCCAACTTGCCCACGGCCATGAGATCGAGCACTGCTTCGAAGTTGCGCTGTTCTGTCCAGCGAACATAGTCAAAAGGATAATCATGCCCCTGATCTTCATAGGTGGGATCATAACGCCCAGCACCATAGGAACAGGAAACCTGAAAAGAAAGTTCCTTTTTAAAAAATACGTCACGGGAGAGTTCCAACCCAGTCACGCCCGTGAGCACAATACGCCCCTTGCGGCGACACATTTCTGTGGCCTGACGGATGGGATCATTGGACGTGGTTGCAGCGCACACGATCACACCGTCCACGCCCCGGCCCCTGGAAAAAACGTCCGCAACCCGGATAGGATCTTCGCCTTCTCTCAGATTCACGGTTTTTGCCCCGAATTGCTCAGCCAGAGCACACTTGGCCCCGTCAAAATCAATACCCAAAACCGAACAGCCATTGGCCACCAGAATTTGCACAGTCATGAGCCCAACCAGCCCAAGCCCGGTGACAATAAAATATTCCCCCAGAGTAGGTGCAGCCAACCGCACCCCTTGCAAGGCAATGGCCCCAATCACGGTAAACGCGGCTTCTTCATCGGAAACATTGTCGGGAACCTTGACACAAAGATTTTTGGGTACGCAAACATATTCGGCATGATTGCCATTGGAAACCACCCGTGTTCCCGCAGAAAAACTGCCCACTCCCTCTGACTTCAGACCTCCGCCCGCCGACCTCGTCTCTTTTCCTATCTCCTGTCTCCCGTCTCCCGTCTCCTGTCTCCCGTCGTCTCCTGTCTCCTGTCTCCCGTCTCCCGTCTCCCTTCCTTTTATCCTCCCTACATTACAATATCCTAAAGGAAGAGGCGTCCCCAACTTCGCAAACACCGCATCCACCGTCGGCAGCAAGCCATCTGTTTTAACTTTATCCAGCACCATTTTCACTTTATCCGGCTGCTTACGGGCTTTTTGGAGGTAATTGCCTTTACCAAAGTCGATGAGCATCCGCTCGGTGCCTGCAGAAATAAGGGAAGTAGTCGTTTGAATGTAAAAATGCCCAGATTTTATTCTGGGCGTGGGGACTTCAACCAGTTGTGTTTTGCCGTTTTTCAGGTCTTGGAGGATCTGTTTCACAGTGACATCCTTTTGATATTTTAAAGCCGTGAATCCAATATTTTTAACTTGCCACGAGCGGTAAGAGGAATTGTATCAACTGATTGGACAACAAATCGGACTTCCTCTCCGACTTTTTTTTGGTATGTGGTCTCAATCATATTTCGATCTTGATCAGTAAATCCAGGGGCTGTCATAATTTTCAAAACGCAAATGCCAGGCTTGTCTTGGTAATACTGGTAACGCACGATCCGCTCAAACAAGGGACCATGCATATTCAAAGCGGCCAACGAAATCCGGGTTCCATTAGTACCGATAACCATATCCTGCTTCCAACGACCTTCCACATCGGTAAAACGATCCCAATTACGGCCACACGCACATTGAGATGACAGGCGGGTGGCATAATCTCCCGTGCGATATCGGATTAATGGCATGCAACGATTGTACAATCCCGTACCAACAATTTCGCCACGCTCGCCTTCCTTTTCGCAAAGGTGGCCTTGGTCATCGACGATTTCCAAAATGCCGTAATCAGGAAAATGGTGATAGGCTCTGGTCATTTCGCATTCACCGGCCAAAACAACCCGCTCACTATGACCATACCAAGAGTAAACGCGAGTCTGAAACGCATTTTCAATACGCTCTCTTTGGCCCGAAGACGCTCCCTCTGATCCAAGCAATACAGCACTAATTTTTGGCAATTTGCCAATCAAAGCATGACGCAGGACATACTCGGCCAGCACATCGAGCGCTGATGGATAACCATGCAGATAACTTGGGCGAAATTGGATAAGCTGTTCCACATAAGCCCCCAAATTAGCCTCACTCATGTGGAAAGGAGAGAACTGTAACTCGTTGTAAATCGGGTTATGCTGCCAGAATACTCCCGGTTTTAACTTGGAGAAAGATACCCCTCGAAACGTCGCCTTGCAATGATAGGGCGTATAACCGACCCGCGCCCATTGTCGATGCATAAAAGCAGTCTCAACGGATTGTGAGCAATCATCGACATATATTTTAAGCTGGTTACCGCTGGTACCGCCCGTGGTTGTCTCATAATGAGGAATTTTATGGAAATCATACGGCAGGTACAGTTCCTGATTGGCCTGAACTGTATCCTTATCGAGTAATGGAAATGCCTTCAAAGCTTCGCAAGGCGCATACTTTTCGACAACACCGCGCAGATGTTGGTAGGCAGGCACTTGTGCTACTGCAAACTGCAGAACAGCAGCCAACTCGCGCTCTTGATACTTTTGAAGCTCTGCATGACTTGCCTGGTCGAACCAAACTCCACGCTTATAAATCATTCGATAAGACTCTCCGGCCAACCAAGCAAATGGTATCAAACACACGCTCCGTTTGATTACAGACGGCAGAGATTCGTAAATCCTACGTTTAAAATTGAAGACCATGATTATTTGCTCATTCAAAAACAGGAATAGGACAAGCCAGTTGCGTGACAAAAAAAATATCACTCAACTCCTGGATAAGAGTTTAAAAAATCGAAAAAAAATCGTCTTCGGCAATAAACTCCACACCATTAATCTTGGCAATGTTTTCCAAAAGTTTTTTTTCAGCCGAATACGCCAACTTTTATCAGATTTTGAAATATAGACAGGCCCGACCAAACGGCCCCATCGCCACAAGGACAACCGCAAAATTTCACGGCTGGAATTCGAAAAAACGTTATCAAGCATCGTAACATCAGATTCATTCTCGACTTTTCCAACCCGCTTCCCAGCATTTTCAATGTAGAAATGTGAAATGACATCCTGATCGGTTTCAGGAAACACCTGTACAGCTAAACCATACCGAGTCATGGGATATTGAGCACTTTCTTCATGTGGGAAGAAGAAATTACCCAAGGAATAATACACGGCCTTGCCGTTAATATATTCCATCCCCTGGAACGTATGACTATGGTGCCCAAAGATGCCATCGGCTCCGGCCTCGATCCATTTTTTTGCAAGATCTCGCTGGCGAGGAGAAGGATAGTGCGTATACTCTCCCTCTTTTCCCCAATGAGGAGTTACGAAAATACGATCATACTCAGCTCTGATGGATTTGATATACAGAGCAACATTTTCTTCAGGAAACAACTCTTTCTTTCGGGCACCGCATGACTCAAGACATCCAATAACAGCACATCGTAAACCGTTTATTTCCAATTCAGCATGAGGTTTTGAAAGCAATCCGAAATATGGAATTCTGTTATCATCTAAAAAAGAAATAAGTTTCTCAAACCCCGACATACCGCAATCAAAAACATGATTATTCGCTAAATTAACAGCACTCGGGGTAATCCTTAAAATATTTTGTGCTTTCGATTCATTGACGAAAACAGAGTAAGCTTTTGCTGATTGACTTACACCATCATAAACAGATGTTTCCAAATTCAGAATAAAAGCACTCTTCAACTCTCTAAAAGATAAAGGAGAAATGTCATGTAATGGCCAAAAATCGCCCACAAAAACAAGTCCGTTTTCAGCCATGTCCTATTCCTTCCTGATCAAGCACATCCCGCAAAATATCCGGCCAACTCCGTACGTACCTTTGCAACTGCTCTCGACCTAACAAAATCAGTTCCTCTCTTCGAGCCGCATCATTCTTCAAACGCAAAATCCCATCCCGCATGCTTTCCAAGGAATACGGATCAACATACTCGGCAGCAGGTCCGCAAATTTCTCTGGCAAAATCAAGATCACTGGTCAGAATGGGGGTATCAAGATGCATGGCTTCGAGATAGGTACCTGAAAATGATTCCAGTAGTGTGGGCAAGAACATCACATCTGCGGCATGGAAAAATTCCCCCAAACGCTCTTGAGGGATCGGATCGACAAAAATAATTTGATCGGACAATCCCGCACGATCCACTGTTTTAATCAATTGAGCAGCCCGTTTCCCTTGGTCGGCACGGACGGGTATAATGCAGATAATATCTTTCAATTCTTCTTTAAAAATGGAAAAAGTCTTTACAACCCGATCAAAATTTTTGTGAGGATAATATTTTGACAAAATAAATAGAACAAATTTATCTTTTCCAATTTTTAATTCTTTCAAAGAAAATTCGGAGCTATTTATGCTAAAAGAAATTGAGTTTGGACACTTATAAATATTTTGAATTGGATATTTATATTTAGAAAAAAATCTTTTTCTCATTACAGAAGTCTGAACATATACTTTATTTATATCTTGCAACGTACTATTTATTTTGAAGTTGATAAAACTAATTTTAAATATTTTGCCCAGAACTTGAAAAAAATCATATTGATTACAGGAAAAAGGATAATCAACATGATGAGCATCATGAAACAAAAGGCTCTGTTTTGATGGTGCGTTTACGAGTCCAAAATTCCCCAAAGCCCAAATCCAATCCGGCTCAAAAGAGTCAATCGCCGGGCGCATCACCTTCTTCTCCCACCACCATCTTTTCCCCAGACCCATCTGCGGACATTCTAGAACGGAAATATTCTTTTGACTTTGAAAATCAGGGTACCCGCAATCCTTTGGCACAATCATCAAGTATTCGTGCATAGGCGCGATCTCAGGAAGGGTGCGGATGATATTTTGACCGACGGATTTACCACCAGCGACGCGGAGGTTATGGGCGAGAAGGATGATTTTCATTTCTGAGATTCACTCCATAAATCATTTTCACGCCAAATATACATTACGCGATAAATAAACATCTGGTCATTACTCCACATCAGAGTCTTCCTTTGATCCAAAAAACAAATCCCTTGTGAATCGTTGCTCTCTCCTAAATTTTTCAAGTCCTAAATATGGAAACTGAAACCTCGCATCATTTTGATATTGCACCCTATATGTCAGAAGAGAAAGATCTGCACACGGCCCGGCAGTAATAACAAGAACACCATCTTGCATTCTGTAGTTTGGAATAAGATATCTTCTAACCATATCACAGATAAAATTTCCTGCCCGTGTCAGTTCGACGACAAGATCCTCAACCAAATAGCAATGTGCTTCAAACTGATTGACAAGCTTATCTTCCAACTCTGTATCCCCCCAGGCACTGCGATAAAACTTTTCAGTTATCAATTCATCATCACCAAACCTGACGGCATGACTATCGAAAAGAACCAGCATGTCGTTCAAAACTCTTCTGAAGTTCTCAAACGCCATTTCCAATTTCTGGTACCGTTTTGGCCATAAGCGATTGAAAAGCCACTTATTCAATTCATGAAGATTGTTATGTACTTCCTTCTGTATCCCGGGTTGGCCAGATGATAATAAATAGCTTGTCCAAGCGTTCCAGTGAGCAAAATCGGCCAGTCTTTCAAATTTCTCCAAATGATCAGCGTACAACTCATCATCTCGCTGACGATTTTCGTCATAGCCTTCAAGGCGAGTTTTAACCCACTCTTCATGGGCCTTTTTCATGGACTGTAGAACTTCAACTGTATATTTTCCGGGCTGGTCATCAATAATCTTGTGATGAACACTGCAAAGCAATATCAAATTGCCATACTTGTTCCGCTGATCATTCGTCAGTTCAGAATCCCCCCGTGGACCGTCAACCTTCCCGGCGACGATATGGCACTCTTGACCGATGATGGACTCGTCATCGGTCTCGGTTGCATCAACGACCAATTCCTTCCTGCAATCTTCAAAGGCACACCGATTCCCAGCCCGCCCCCAAAGCATTTTATGCGTTTTAAGACAGATGCCCATTACGCAACCTCACATTCATTTACCCCAATAAATTTAACTATCTGATTGGGTACCATTGGTTATACGCGTTATCGGGGATACTCACCCATCCCATCCAAACCTATTTCACACTCCACCCCAGCATATCATGCATTTTCCGATCAACCACTCTGGGATGGGCATCAACAGCTTTTATCATCGACTTGAGTTTGAGTTGAATATTGGCAGAGTTGAACACCCGCGGAAAAAGTTTTGACGTTTTTGCTGGCTGCTCAAGGTGTAGCACCACCCGCAAATTTCTGGCACGAGCACATCTTCTGGCAAACCGGGCTTCTTCATCTTCTAAAGCACGCACTCCTGCTGCCAATATTCCAGCAAGTGTGTCGCGGACCTTTTGTGTGACTTCGTCCCAAATCGATATTTTCTTTGTTCTTCGATTCTGCCGATAATCTTTGATCTCGATCATCCACAGGGTACCACCCCGCTCAGGCGCAAGGGCAAGGATATCTACCGCTTTTGAGTCACAGGTATTTTGAAATTGCTTCCGGTAGTACGCCCAATCGTCATATTTACTCGTCTCCCAGCTTTCCGGAAATTCGAATATAAGATCTCCTTCCGTGATTATACTCATCCCTCCTCCAGAAAACGGTCAGACTGCTCCAGTTCTTCATCCAGAGAAGCAATAGTGCTCAAATCAGAAAAGGAGTCTCCCTGCTCTAAAACGGTGCCTTCATCCTGAATACTCAAACCAAAAAATCGGGTTTTGAGTTTTTTGTATTTCTTGGACTGGAGCAAAATTTCCAGTTCACGGAGTAAAAATAAGCTATGCGTGGAGATGAAAACCTGAATCCCCTTCTTGCTGAGTTCCAAAATCGAAGCGGCAACATTTTTGATGAGTTTGGGATTCAGATTGGAATCAGGTTCGTCCCAGAACAAATATCCGGAATCCAACAACGAGCCCGTAGCTATCAACCGGCTGAGCATGGCCAATTTACGCAGCCCTTCAGCCACAAGAGGCATTTCCATGGTGCCCCGCCCTGTGATGTGCAGATAAAATCGCCCATTCTTATCGAGAACGACTTTACCGCCCATTGCTTCCTCAAGAGGAGCCAGCAACGTTCTCACCCGTTTTTCTCTGGGTCCTTTAACTGCAGGAGCACCCAAGAGCAGGCATGTATCGCGGTAGGTTTCATCAAATTCGAGATAGTAGTTCTCGTACACGGACAAAAAATTTGGATACAAGGTCAATAACTCGCGAGTAGGCAGAAAAACCGGCATCTTTTCAATTGTTGCCTAGGGAAGCAACTTTATCGTAACTTCTGTTTTGCTTTGGGATGCAAAGGATGCTTCCATGTCAAACAGCGGATTCCCGAAAGAAGCCCCAATCACACACTTTTCCCTTCCCTGCTTCCGGCGCACCAAGCGCCCTAATGCATCAGGCCTAAATACCCTAGACAACTTACCGGCGATCTCAGCCTGCCAAAGATACTTTATCGGAGCAAGACCGGATTTCCCAGCCTCTCCACTTACAGCAAGCAAACTGTACGCAAGTTTCAAAAGATGCGACTTTCCAGCTCCGTTTTCACCGACGATGACATTAAGATTCGGGGCGAAGATAAGCTTTTCATCCCGAAAAACACTGAAATTTTTAATTGCAAGGGAGGATAACACAGTTTTCATGTCAAACGCTCACGATAAAATATTTTGCAAACCACAAACCACTCTTTCAGTCACCTTCTCTGGAATCATTAATTTTCTGCTCACCCGCCAAATCTTGCAATGCGTAGTCTTTTCAATCCGTGCCTTTCTGGATTCAGAAGAAACAAACTGCCCCTTATTCTTCTCCACTTCCCTGCGAAAAGCATCAATCAACTCCGTGGGTGGCTCATCATACTCCAAAATCTCCTTCATCAACCGAACCTGCTCTTTTGTCTTCTTCCGATTGGAAATCGCATTGCCGCTTACCCGATAGGAAATCATGGGTTCTGGAAGGATGGCGAATTGATAGCCTTTGCGTAAAAATTTTATCCATAGATGCTGATCCTGCCCGGTCGTCAGCCCTTCACAATATCCTCCACAAGACTCAAAGGCATCTCTGCGCATCATGACAGCAGGATGGACGATAACCAAAGCCGCGGGGTCTGAACCCGCTAACCATATAATATTCCTATCTTTTTTGCTCAAAAACACCCGTTTTTTGGCCTTAGAATCAACCGGGGCAGGCCCAAACACCATCAACTACATGAAATAACAAACGATTTACTACAATTCAGACTCGTCAAAAATCTCCCATTCCAGGAAATTCTCAAAAACTTGTTCAATCCTGCCATATGCCGCAGGTTCTTCCCTTACATTCATTTTAGCCACAAACCTGCCGACGCTCTTCTTGATCTTCTCGACGAATCCGTCGTCCCCTACGGCCAAATTCACCGTCCAGATGTCGTCTCTTGATAAGCACCCTTTCCGAAGTGCGTCCTTAATCCGAGCAGAAAAACAGTCTTAGGATTTAGGTTTTAGGATTTAAGTAACAACCTCAAGACAAAGATTTAATCAAACAATGAATTTGCTTGGATATGACTTTCAATTCCTCGATCAATTCTTGTTCAATACTCTTATCTATAACACCAATACGATGAGCGATATAAACTTGCGTACGTAATTCTGCGGCTGAGCCTTTGGCTATATGCAAAAAGTGTATGTATTCTTTTTACTGTCACGTTCTGCACCCTCGGCAATGTTGGACGCGATCGAAACAGCCGCTCTTGTCATCTGATCCTTGAGTCCGTAATCCCTGCAATCGCGCAATACTTCGTACATTCGTACTGCAAGTCTACACGATCTCTTCCATACGTCTAATTTCTCAAAGGAATTATAGCTCATGAACCTAGACCCGCCGTTGTATTTACCTAAAACCTAAAACATAAATCCTAAAACATAAATCCTAAATCCGCCCTCAACTTGCACGATCTTTTCCAAACATCCAATTTCTCAAAGGAGTTATAGCTCATGAACACTGCCCCTCGCCGTTGTATTTACTTAAAACCTAAAACATAAAGCCTAAATCTGCCCCTCTATGCCATACGTGCCGTGGGACAAAAACTCTAATGGGTCGAGGCATTTATTTTCATGTACGGATTGAATTTTGCCAACGAATGTACCCTGTAGGCTCTGCCCCCTCCAACCCAAACAAGAAAGGTTTTCGATGAGGCAAATTTAACTAAATAACCATATATTTTAGATGTTTGTTGGTATTTATGACTAATGCCGTTGATTCTAACGCCGAAAAATGGCCTTTTTGAGAACATAAATCTCATAAAATCAATTGGTTCGAGGGCTCAGACCCGAATGGGAACATCAAGCTTTCAAAATTTGGTTAGCTTAGACGCAGCGCACACAGATTTTAAATAGGGAAGCATTTTATTCTTGATTACAACTGACCATTCATAATTTTTCAAAGTTTCTATTATTTGATAAAAATCATACATACTTCTTAAATTATATACCTTTAAAAGAGCCTCACTAAAGCTCAAAGCACTATCTAGACAGAGCACTCCATTTTTTTCATTAATTAAAAATTTATTTTCATATGTTTCAGTAGCAATACAAATCATTCCCGACAATACGTATTCGAAAGTTTTTGTTGGCGGCTGACATTCATAATATTCAGTCAGAGGCACATATGAAACTCCAACATTGCATTTCTTTTTTAAACTTAAAACTTCTTCATACTGTAATCTTCCATGAAACATAATCAATTCTTTAACTTCACTCTTATTAATAGCATCCTTAATATTACTAACATCAAATTCACTACCAAACCCAACGATATCATAAGAAAATTGACCTTTATTATTAAGAACAAAATCTGTAAATCCTATAATTGTATCTTCAATTCTCCTGCCAGTAAATGTGCCAACATAAATTAAATTTAGACTTTCATATTTTTTCGGAGAGATATCACAAACCTCTGCACCTAAAGGAATAATATTTGTTTTATTTTTTGGCAACTTCAATTTATTACAAAGCGACTCTGAAAGAGTCATTATATTGCAAAAAAAATATGAATAAAATCTAACAATAAAATCATCAAAATATCTTTTTATACTACTTGAAGAAACAGATCCAGTCCGTATATCTAAAATAAAAAATTCTGGATTACGAATAAAAAAACGAGTGACTATCACCCCTCTAAAATAAGAACATATACAAATATCAAATTTAAAATTATTCCATATTCGTATTATATCAATAGCAAATTTCAAATTAAACAAAAATCTAGACTTAGATCGACATAAGTAAATTACTTCAACTTTATCTAAGGAAACTTTTTTTAGCTTTAAATCAAAACACAAAATAGTTATATCAAAAAAATGACTAAGATATTTACAATAATGATAATATCCTGCAGCATAACCAAATTGACCGGGGTGCACTAACAACAATTTTCTTTTCATACCTTTAAACCATGACACTTTGAAAGTAAGGGCTCACCTAAGGGTGCAAAACCATGACTCCCTGCGGAGTCTGGGCGATGTCTTCCCCGGTTAAGCCGAGTGCGAGAATCTTTTTATGGAATTTATCTGAAATAATGAACAACATAATGAATTTATTTGTTAATTGTCAAAAGAAACCATCGGATGAGGCACCACCCTGTGAGCGGTTATCTTTGCAACATCGATAAGATAAACCTTTCGCTTATTTTTGTGACCAGAATCAATACATATATATCGACCTAATCAATCCCAAACAAGATGCAGATCAATACGATATTCTCCCGTATAATTTAAAGGCTGCCCCCCCCCATTGTAATGTTTTTTTGGTTCTTAAAATCAAAAATAACGCATCGTTTTCGATTTATAAACAATCTCCCGCTCAATGCATCGGACCAAGATTGCCAGGTTAATTTTCTTGAATACCAGGAGATTACTCCTAAAAAAACAACTACTTTCAGTTGGGTCACTGATCTCGAAATTACTAAAAACAATGTATTCAAGATCATGCGTGCAGGTTGGGCCCGTTGGAAAATAGAGAACGAAACGTTTAATACATTAAAAAATCAATGTTATAATCTTGAACACAACTATGGTCTTGGAGAAAAATATCTAAACGAGAATTTTGCACGTCTTACAATGCTTGCATTTTTAGTTGACCAGGTCCAACAACTTTGTTGTCCATTATTTTGTTCTGTTTGGAAAAAAGAAAATCAAAAAGATCACTTTGGGAAAAAATACGAATTGCATTTCATTCATTTATATTTACTTCAATGGAAAAATTATATCAGGCATTGCTTATTGGGATCAAAAAAAGACCTCCAGATTTGGAATACTAAGTTTATTTTCTCCAAAAAAATGAATATTCTTTATTGCTTTAGCAATAGGATAGTTGCGTCCTGTTGCTTTTTTTATTTCTAAAAAAGACTTTTTGAGAAACATTTTCTTCCATCTTTCTAAAAATTTTAACTAATTAGGCAAAAAATAGGCAGAAAAAATCCTCTGCTTTTTTTGAAGAGGTAAAACCTGTTTTGTCGGGAATTGCTGAAAACCAACAAATAGAGAACAGCCATAACCGATTGCGTATTATCTTCTTCCGTATCAGAAGCGATAATCCTACTTCCAGAATTAAACAGGCCAAATGTTAAAGACATCATAAATGTCAACACTACCAATTGAATAAATACAAAATTATCATACTGATCTGGTCCTAAGACCCTAGTATTCAGAATACTTACAGTTATACCCAATAATGTTGAAATTAGTATAGCTAAATAAAGAAAAAAACTTTGTCGCAAATATTTTTTCTCTAATATTTTTTTAATATTTTTAATTTCAATAACCATAACTACCTTTAGCTCTATCTATATACATTTTTCTAGACCTACTGAAATACATATACAAAAAAGGAAGGATATAAATAACATGACGTATCGCCGACAATGAATCTGTCTCGTTGGCAGCAATTGGAATATAAGTCACCAAAGCCAGCATAGAAAAATCGCTTATCTTATCATTCTTATTGTACGAAAATTTATATCGAAAAAGTATAGATAAAATAATATAAAAATTTATTAAACAACCAATTATCAACAAATTTCCAAATTTTGAGTTAACAAAAAACATGTCTGTCAATGGGAATAAATATAAAGCAACATTAGATGCTAAATAATATGGAAAAAACATATTCATATCACAAAAATTCATTATTCCTATATTATTATTAACTAAAATTCGTTCCATTCGTCCCAAATAAAAATCAGAATACAAATATAAGTACATCATAAAAACAAAAGAAATAAATAAATAACCTATCACTGCGATATTACGAAAAGACGGTAATTCAATTTTTACAATAGCAAAAGCAACAGTAATAGATAGCCCAAGCTCGGGTCGCATAACAAATATCATAAAAACAATAAAAAATACCCAATAATTATACATTTTAGTAAAACAAAAAAGAAGCAAGACAACGAGCGAAAACAAAAAAATATCCCTTAAAATAGAAACAGAAAAAAATAAAACATTAGGCATAAAGAAAAGCATTAACCACGATTTATCACACAAACTATTTTTTTTAAAATTAAAACACCTAGAAGATAAAAATAAAGAAATAGAAACCAGCGAAATATTAAATATATAAATAGCAATCTCTCCATACTGATATAAAAACCTTACGAATTTTATAGTAATATAATACTTTAATTGAAGCCCTTTATTACCAGAAAAAATATTAATAAGTATATTATTTGAATCAAGAGATAGCATATTATAAAGAAAATAAATTTCATCTGGAGTTTTATAATTAGTGATATCACGAAAAAAAAGCATTAAAAAAGCAAACACAACATATAATAAAGTATAAAATAACGGTTTTGTATAAAAGAAAAGCATTTTAAATACATCCATATTAAAATATATGTGTAGAGTACTGCTATCCCAACCAGTTCCAGAACTTAGGGAACCTAGGGGGAGCGGTAATGCCTGGGGTCGCGGTAGGGATACCGGTTATCCGGCTCCGGCACCCCCCGCACAGATCAGTACGTGAGGTATTACCTCATACGGCTCCTACCGGGTGCATCCGTTCGTGTCGGGACGCTACTTGACAATCGTAAAAGTTGGTTTGCTGTATTCCCACTGTTCTCTATCGGCCTGTTCAAAATTTTCCAACCAGCCGCAGGGTCTGACCCCGCTAAATGCATGATATTCCATTCTTTTCTTCCAAAAAACACCCATTTTCTGGCCTTAGAATGAACCGGGTCCAGCCCAAACACAATCAACTATACGAAATAACAAGAAATTTACTACAATTCGGACTCATCAAAAAACTCCCATTCCAGAGAATTCTCAAAAATTTGCTCAATCCGACCATACGCTACAGGTTCTTCCATTACTTTACAGCAGCGGGGTCTGACCCGAATGGCAGTTAGTTAAGCCGATTTGATGAAAAATCAACAAGTTAGAATCATCCATAGATGCACTCACCTGCAAAACATCCAATTTCTAATACGCATTCCCCGATGCCGGACTACTCCTCGAACATTTCCCGTCGGGTTGGAGATATCGCAACTGGCTGTTATTTCTCAAATAACTCCTTAAGTAAGTGCCATTCGGGTCTGACCCCGATAAAGTACTATATATTTCTTAAAAATTTATTTTTTCTATACTTCACATATATCAGATTAACATCATGCATTTTAATTTTAGAAAATCCTTGATCATAGCATAAAAATTTAACAATATACTTATTACTCACCATTCGTGTGAATTGGAAGTCAAATAGCTAATTATTTTACAGCAGTTCCCGGTGTGGATATAACCTGATGATAATAAAAGCAATTTTAGACAGTGCCTTCGTAAGTAAAAAAACTAAAAAATCAGTTGCTTACATGATTTAGCGCAAGCCATAAGTTCTGCTTTAAGATAACATCTTGAATTTATAGCTAAAATTTTACGAAAGAGGTACTTTGAAAACATTGTTAAATCAATACGTTATCGTGTCATCGGGAATAGCTAATTATTTTATTGTTTAAAAATAGTAGGTTATATAGCATTTTAAAATTCTCTCGTAAAAGCAGGCCTCGAGCTATGGGAAATGGCGATCAATGCTCAAAAACTCAAGATTTTAGGCCTAAGTTGTACTTACTGTAGTATTCTGCTGAATACGATTTTTTAATGTAATTTTTCTTTTATGATATTTTTATATGTAAAATAAAAAACTATTCAAAAAATTTCACGCGGATTGCCAGTTATTATCATTTATCAAATATTTACAATAATAATATTCAGCTTTGTATCCAAATTGCCCAGGATTTATAAATACTACATTTTTATTTTTTTTTCATATTTTTAAAAAGACGTTAATTTTTCTTACATTTTTATTGGTGAAAAATTAAAGAAAATAGTTCTCTATTTCCACCATGCCCAGATTCGAAAAACACAACGTTTGCATTCACTGACCACTTAGGATGCATATCGATTCTCATCTCTGCTTTATAACGCCAAGGCTGATGAAATCGGCCAACTTTTATCAACTCATCGGACAACATATTGTATAAATACAAAGCTGAGGCCCGGCCCTTGTCCGGATAGGTGTCCGTCAATACCCACTGGCTATCAGGCGATACTGACGGGTGCCCGTCAACCGTTGGCATTTTTTTGGACAGTAATCCGGCCCTGTCTGTCCTGTCAGTAAATTTAAAATATCCCCGTTCCCCATTGTGCTCACAAAAAGAGATGATTTCCTTGGCACCGACCCAGCAACAGTGCGAGGTCATAACATCCCCATTCAGGATATACAGATTTCCGCCATCCGGATCAGCCGTGATCAGGCGCATAAAGCGGCCCTTCGGCCCGATCCACCGGTGCAGGAACATGAACCGCGTCCCGTCCGGATTAATGTCGACATGATTGACCTTGTGGGCAGCCCCGTCCATAGTAGGAGAATAATCAAGATCTTTCAATATTTCCAAAGAAAGTATCAGTTTATAAATACCGGTTTTCAGATCAAGATACCAGATGCCGTCCTGTTCATCCGGAGGCAAAATTTTGTCTTTTTTATTAAAATACCCATAGTCAGGTCGCATTTTTGCCAAACGGTCATAATTGATGCTCAAAGCAAAACTTCCGCATTTGCAGACATTGTTCACAGGAATATTATACCTGACAATCAGGTTCCCGGATGTGTCCACCACTTTTGCGATATATTTGTCGGCTGCCGGATCATAGTCGTTGAACAAAATATTTCCATCAGTACCTGGGAGCCATTGCAGCATACATCCCTGCTGCCAGTTCCAAGCCGCTGTCTGGGCAATTTGCCGAGTTTGACCGGAGGTCGACTTCAACATGATTCTGGCCGGTTCGGTCATGCTTGCTCGGGGGGTTTCTGTGTCAACTTCCAGAAAAAGGATCTCCCCATCTCGGTTGGCTGGGGAGATATTGTAGTATCCGAAAAAAGAAACCTTGTTCCCCACCTGCTCAATCCTCGTCCCCGGTTTCAACTGGTAAGCACTTAACATCCGGTTGCAGACATATCGATGAAAAAAATACAGGAACCCTGCCAGCCAGTGATATAGGAATGAATTCCTAATATATGGCTTAAGCTTCATCCAAACACTTTTCAATTACGTTCACCATGTTTCCATAAATGAGGTCAATGTCATATTTTTTCGCCGCCTGAAACGCATTATCGGCCATGACATCATAAAGATTTTTATCGTTCTTCAACCGCCAGATAGCCTTACCGACATCTACCGGGTTCGGGGCCAAAATATATCCATTTTTTCCATGGTCCACCAGCCATTCATGAGATGCAATTTTATTGCAGAGCACCGGTTTTCCAGCGGCAAAATATTCCACCACTTTCTGTGGCGGGGAGATGCGATATGCCGGCACATCATCTAGAAAACTCAAACATACGTCAGAATAATGTAAAATGCCGGGAATCAGCTTGGCATCGATCACGCCCAAATCGAGAATATTCTGCGACAGGTCGTGCTTTTGAGCATAAGCGGTGATCCGCTGTGAATAATGATTGTCCGCCCCGGCAATGACCAGCACGATTTTTTCATCCTGGCCTACTGCCTGGCGTATGGAGTCCAGCATGAGTTGGAAACCTCGGTTTTCAGTCACCCATCCTGTATAGGTCACCAGAAAACAACCTTGAGCTCGCAATTTACGCAGGGGCTCATGCATATCGGTTACAAATGGATTCCTGAATTTTTCCAATTCCACTCCATGGGGAGTGTGCACAAGATGTTGCAAACCTTTGTTTTTAAGGATTTCAATGATCGGCCGGGAAACAACAAACGTTGCTTTGGATTTTTTCAGGCCTTTGAAAATAAAAGCGTGATTGATTCTTCCGATAATATTTCGAACTTTTTTTCTGCAAAAACCGGACCTGTATTCCGATCTTTGCCCATATTGATGTACATACTGGAAAACCGGCTGTTTCAGCCACAATGCCACAGGAGCTGTATCGACAATCATAAATACAAATTCGCTTTGAATCTGCTTTACACATTTGGCTATTTTTCGCGATTCAAGAATATCGGCAATGACGGGCAGGTATCTGTTTTTTTGCGATTCATAACCAATGACAGCGCAATGAGGAAAACGCTCCTGGATAAACGCTTTGCGATTGGTGAGAATAGTGGTGTCAAAGTTTTGTGACAGATAATTAACCATTTCCAACCTGCCGGCATTGCCAAGGGTATCAGAATGACTCGTTGTAAAAAGGACACATAATTTCTTCATTCTATTTTTTTCACCTCCGTACCGCAATAAATACAGACAGAATACCTGTAATTACAAAAAATAAAAAACTAAGACCATATAAAAATTCTGTTACTATCTATAACCTCACCATATCTTCCTTTAAAATAATACCTAATTGTAATATCGACTTATTTTTTCAAACTAGATGAAAGCAACAGAATTTTCATAAATATATTTCTCATATACTTATTCATCTTCAGAACTCGACTTTCGGGGTTCATTCCCCCCCCTTAGAACGAAAAATATACTGAAATAACAGTATTTTTACTTGAAGAGATCCTTGTATTCTAGTATTTCTTTTGTTCTCACGCAATAGAATACTAAAAACAAGGATCTCGCATGCAAGATACAACCAAAGCTATCGATTTGCAAATAGTTAAAAATGAATGTTCTAGTAGGATTGATTCGTTTTTTAAGCGATTTCGTATCGCAACGCTTGCAGAAAACTCTCAAATAAAAAAAACAAAAGGATATTCAGCGATATCTATCCTTCAAAGCATATTTATTCTTCCGTTTATTGGAAAAAATATTTATCGTAGCATTGTTATCAATCCTGATCGTGAAATTGGTAAAGATGCGATATATACTTTTCTTCGATCAAGTCGTTTCAGCTGGAGAAGATTCCTTTTGGCATTGGAGTTCCAAGCTTATGAAATGATTGATGATTTAACAAGTAAAGAACGTGAAGCTGTGCTTATCTTTGATGATTCAACGATTTCACGTCCTCGTTCGAAAAATGTTGAGCTCCTAGCCAAGGTTTTTGATCACACAACGGGAAGATATTTGAGGGGTTTTAGAATGCTCACCATGGCGGGTGCATCCGCTAGAAGCGAAATAATTTTTGAGGCTAAATTTTACCCTAACAGGCTTAATTATATTGATAAATTTTAAAAACTCATGTAGTATTTCTTTATAACCAAAGGAGAACTGCATGATTGAGACAGCAAAAGAATTTTTCATTGATATAACAATAGCATTTAAAAAATATACTATGAGTATAGAAGATTTTTTTCAAAAGGTGTATTTAATAATTGAAATACCAAAAATGTCGGTGAGGTATCTATATGCTTGACGCACGACAAGGAAAAGTCAGTAATTTTAGAAAGGTCCATAAATGATCAGTCACCTTTGCGGCCAAGAATTAGACGCAATACAAATTTACCGTAAAATTCGAAAATGCAGAGGAAGAGCAAAAATCCTTGCTAATGCTCACGTCCAAATGAAAGGGGGGGGGACGCAGCAAAACTGGTCTTCATCCGCAATCGGCACAAAAAAGACTGGCTGGTCCTGCTATGTACGGATGAAAATCTACCAGACGATGAAATAGTTCGTATCTACGGTCGGCGTTGGGATATCGAAGTTTTCTTTCGAACAGCCAAACAGCATCTTGAGTTGGCAAAAGGCTGCCAAAGCCAAGATTTCAATGCTCTTATTGCGCATACGAGCATTGTTATGACGAGGTACATCTTTCTCTGTATAGAAAAACGCCGAATAGATGCCCCCAGAACTCTCGGCATCCTATTTCATCACTTCTGCCAAGAAGCGGAAGACTGTACATTGCTCGAATCTCTCGGAAAAATTCTCGGTGTAGTCATGGAAAACTTGCATGAACTCAAAAAACTACCTGCAAATATCCTCGAGAGAATTTTAGAACTATTTCAAAAAAACATGTACAACTACGCATCTAAAAAAGGCCTTATTCTTAATGAAAATAGTCTGTTAGACCCTAAAAGCTAACCCAGAAAGTCGAGTTCAGAAGCTTCAATCGATAGCCGGCATCATTCACTAGGTTGTGTCTTCAAATTCCAGCCCATAACAAACAGCATGAAATGAATAACACTGCCATGTAGTTACGAGCGGTTTTTTTAGTACATCCGCGGGGTCTGACCACGCTAAGCATATAATATTCCTATTTTTTTTTGTTCAAAAGCACCCGTTTTTCGGCCTTAGAATGCACCCTCTCCGCCTAAAACAGCACATTTTCACACCTATCCTGCCGACATCAAACATAAAAACTCTGTCAAAATATTTGCTTTTTCAATCTCAAATCCCCAACACCTTCCCAAGCGCCCTCTTTGCCCCTTCTTCCCCATGCACCAAATGAATCTCCCCGGGCATATCTCCCATACTCTTCACCCAATCCACCAGCCCCTGCTGGTCCGCGTGGGCTGAATAACCGGTCAACTGGTGAACCCTGGCATGGACATCGTGTCGCTGTCCTTCGATACGCACATATCCTCCGGGCTTATTCGCATAGTGCTGGATCTCTCTGCCCAAAGTACCATGGGCCTGATAGCCTACGAACAGAATATCATTCCGTCTGTCCTCAATGCCTGCCTGCAGATGGTCCAGAATCCTGCCCCCGGTGCACATGCCGCTTCCGGCCAGCACAATCATGGGCCCTTCGGCATCCACGATCTCCTGGTGCTGTTCGTAGTTCCGCACCGCATACAGATTATCAAAATTCAGGGGATGGTCACCGCCAGCGTACAGATCTCTGGCTTCTTTATCCCAGAACGGGGCCTGCGTATGGTACAGTCGGGTCAACTCAAGACCGAGAGGGGAATCAATGTAGACCGGGACATTTTCTTTGGCTGCAATATTCAGCCGGTCCATTTCATAGATGAGTTCCTGGGTCCGGCCCAGGGCAAAGGCCGGGATGAAGACCTTGCCGCCGTCGGCCAGGGAGTGTTTCAGGACGTGGCCCAGGCGTTCGGTTCTGTGGATACGGTCGCCGTGGTTGCGGTCACCATAGGTTGATTCCAGGACAAGGAGATCGCAGGGCTCGCTCACATCGGGATCGCAGAGAATGGGGGTGTCCTTGCTGCCGAGGTCACCGGAAAACACGATGGAACGGTGGTCTGAAAGATCGAAACGGATGAAGCAGGAACCCAGGATATGGCCAGCCCGCCCCAGCTTGAAATGGATGCCCTTTTTCAAGGTGAAATCTTCGTTGAACTCAAAGCCGTAGGAAAGCTCGTCAATACGATCAAGAACACGCTGCCTAGCCTTTTTGGACATCTCCGTAAAGCGTAATGCGTCAGACAAGAGCGGCTCAAGAAGGGCTTTGGTAGGATGGGTACAGAGGATTTCGCCCTTGAAGCCGTTGTGGATAAGCTCGGGGATACGGCCGATGTGATCGATATGGGCATGGGTGAGGAAAAGAAAATCAATGTCTTTGGGCGAAACAGGCCAGGACTGCATGGGAGCCACGGCGTCATGCCCCTGGGCCATACCGCAATCAACGAGAATGTTGAGACCATTACTCTGCAACAGATGACAGGAACCGGTGACGGTATGCTCACCGCCGAGATGGATGAGATGCATGGAAGACCTCCGGTAAAAGGCATTGGCCCGCTAAACAGGTCTGCCCTTTATGGGTGCGCTAAAACCGCGAAAAGTTTTTAAAAACTGATTTTTTTCTTATATTCCGAATGATTAGCTGACTATCAATTCTTTAATGGGCCATGTTCACGATGTTTTTTTGCCGGAATTCTTATTCTCAAAAATAATACGATACCCAATACAATCGAGGCGCTAAACCAAACCCCGTTTGAGATGTTGAGTTTCCATTGACTCCCGGCGGACACTCGTCAGGAAGAAAGTGCCACCACTACGTGGATTAAAAATTTGGTCAATCATGGGCATAATCAATGCTCACGAGCATAGCCCAAAGCGTGCGAAGCACCGACGCTTTTCCCCCGGCGATTGTC
>Ga0265294_10001652_pt1 | contig 29985 bp, 27 predicted proteins | sample MunlanPumphouse3_FD_192504 | JGI IMG/M metagenome (GOLD analysis project Ga0265294, IMG submission 192504) | Groundwater microbial communities from a municipal landfill in Southern Ontario, Canada - Pumphouse #3 | ecosystem: Environmental > Aquatic > Deep subsurface > Groundwater | place...
ACGAAAGAACAACAATTGAAATTGAAGCACAGAAAATGATGCAAACAACTTTTGATCGTTATGGGCTTGGTGTAAAAGTAGTTACTATAAAACTTCAGAACATTGTTCCTCCAGTTGGTGATGTACAGGATGCATTCGAAGATGTTAATAAAGCTATTCAGGATATGAACCGTTACATTAATGAAGGAAAAGAAGATTACAACAGCAAAATTCCTGCAGCCCAAGGTGAAGCAGAAAAAATGGTTCTAGTCGCTGAAGGTTATTCAGCAGAAAGAGTCAACAACGCAAAGGGTGATGTCTCAAGATTTACAAGCGTTCAAAAAGCTTATGAAACAAGTAAAGATATTACAAGTACTCGTCTTTATATAGAAACTCTTGAAGAAATTCTAACTTCTGACACCTCAAAACTGACGCTTATTGATAAGAACCTTGAAAACTTTTTGCCTATCAGCAATATTACAGCTCCGACTTCAAATGCTGTAACAACAACAGATGGAGGCACTAAATAATGAAAAAAACAGTAAGAAACTTAGTAATATTAGGTGTAATAATAATTATTGTCTTGGTTTTCCAACCTTTCTATATTTTACAAGAAGGCGAACAAGCAGTAATTACAAGATTTGGAAAGATTATTTCAGTACAAACTGAAAGTGGTTTTAAAATTAAAGTTCCTCTTGTTGATAACGTCGTAAAATACCCTAATAAAATCCTTTCTTGGGATGGTCAAGCACAACGAATTCCAACAAAAGAAAATCAGTTTATTTATGTTGATCCTACAAGTCGTTGGATTATTCAAGATCCTGCAAAGTTCTATGAAACTGTAAACACTGTAGCAAGTGCACAGTACAGACTTGATGATATTCTTGACTCAACAATCAGGACTATTATTAGTGAAAATTATCTTAATGAAGCAGTAAGAAGCACAAACCAAATCAATAACATGAATGTAGTAGAAACTATACAGAGTGTTGATGATGAACAACAGGCAGAATACTTAAGAAACCTTACATCAACGACCCTTAAACAAGAAACAATTTCAACAGGTCGTGATGCACTTTCTAGCCAAATGTTGACTCAGGCTGAAACTTTTACACAGGAATTTGGTATTGAACTTGAAGATATTGTAATTAGACAGATTCGTTATTCAGATGATTTAACTTTATCCGTTTATCAAAGAATGATTAAGGAAAGAAATCAGATTGCTGAAGCTTACAGATCTTATGGACGTGGACGTCAAGCAACTTGGGAAGGAAAAACAGAAAACGAAACAAAACAAATTTTATCTTCTGCCTATGCTCAAAGTGAGCAATTGCGTGGTAAAGCTGATGCTACAGCAACAGATATTTATGCAGATGCATACTCAAGTGACCCTGAATTCTTTAAATTCTGGAGGACTTTAGAGTCTTACAAAAAGACACTCCCTCAGCAAAATAAGATTTTATCAACGGATATGGTTTATTTTAATTTACTTTATACCTCTCTTCCAACCTCACTTAGGTAAAGAAATTGTATTAAAAAAAGGGACTGAAATTCAGTCCCTTTTCTTTTATCTAAAAAGCTTAAATATAAAAATCACTACTAATACTGTATAATTCTTCCATCTTTTTTATTGCCTGTTTTCTTATAAAAGGGGTAACTGCCAACAGAAATATGTAAACCCCTATGATAGCAAAATCATATGAAAGTAAATCAATAATATAAAATAAACCACAATTTAAAACAAAAAAAACAAAGGTAATTCCAACTCCTTTAATTCCATTAAAGTTTTGTTTAACAGCCTGTTGAGGAGAAGTCCAGTTTAAAAAAGGCTTTTGAGAATCTATAAAAAGACCAATATAACTACTGTTTAAAATCAATAAGAAATTAATGCCAATCATCCAAAAAAGATTATAAAAAGGAAAAGAAAAGAAAGTTAAAGCTGCAATAGTAAATATTACATTTGGAATAAACATCAAAATTAAATGAAAATACACCTTAGCTTTAAAATAATCAAAAGCCTGTATTGGAAGACATTTGTTGTATATGAATTGATTCCCTTCCCTTGAGATACTTGTAGAACTAACTTGTGAAAGTGACCCCATAAAAGCAAGTGCCGCACAAACTAAAACAGGGAAATAAGGGAAGGATTGTACATAGTTAATATTGTCCATTATTTCAGTTAAAACTCCCATAAAAGAATAGACAATTATAAGTATCAAAGGAATAAGAGCTTCTCCCATTATTTCAAAAATAAAATAAGAACTACTTTTTAAAATTTCCCATTCTCTTAATAATAAAGATTTGACAATTGAATTAGAGGCTTTTACATTCAAAGTTTTACTATTCTGTTTTTTTACTGCAGTCGAAGAATTCAAACTTAAACACTTTAAATATGACTTATCAATAATTAGGTAAATTAATAAAATACAAACAACTGTAAATACAAGATATTTTGGAATTGAAGAAATTGCATAAATATCAAAAAGACTACTACCTGCCCAAACCATGTAAAAACAATAATGATAAAGGCTTTCAAAAATTCCTGTAATCATGGAAATTACATCTACTTCAATTTTTCCAGTCATCAAAGAGTTTGATATTGGAATCATTTTCTCAGAAATTCTGGTTTGCAAAATCAATATGGCTAGCATTATCATAGAAACAACCATAATTTCCAGATTAGTCTTATCCGCTCCCTTTTTCCCAAATCGAATTACAAGCATTGAAATTAAGTTCCCTAAGGCCATTGGTAATAGTTGGAACAAAAACAAAATAATAATTGTTCCAAAAATAAAGCTTTTATAAAATGAATTTACTATAAAAATATTAACCAAAGCCGGAAGTACCACAAAAAGATGAAAAGGTAAAAGATCAAGATAAAGAACTACTAGTCGACTACTAATAAGCTGTTTAGAACTTATAGGAAGTGTTTGTAGCAATTTCAAATCTTTTCCTTTATATAAAATTTGATTTGAATAAATAAAAGAAAACAATAAAACTATTATGAAAGACATAAGAAGGGAAGAAATAATTCCTCCATCAGGTCTATTCATCAAATATTGAACCATTAAATTTATTCCACTAAAGTTTGAATAAAAAATAAATATAAACGAGGAAGTTGCAATTACTAGTCCTATAATTATTAATACGGTACCTAATACTTTAAAAATAGGTTTTGTCTTTTTATTGGGATTTTTAAAACTAGTATTTAAAAAACTACTAAGTTTAAAACCTGTGTATTGGGCTTTTACGAGAAGTTTAACAATATTCATACCCTACTCCTTAAAATCATCATCAGTTAAATCTAAGAATAACTTTTCAAGAGTGGCGTTTTTATCACCATTTTTATTTTTAAGTTCTTCATAAGTTCCCTGAGCAATAAGCTCTCCTTCATTAATAATACCAACAAGATCACAAAGCCTTTCTGCTACTTCCATAACATGGGTTGAAAAGAACACAGTTTTACCTTCATTACAAAAATCTCTCATCAAATCTTTTAAGACATAGGATGAGTGTGGGTCAAGCCCAACCATGGGTTCATCTAAAATTAGGATTTCTGGATCATGAACCATTGCAGAAATGATTTCAAGTTTTTGTTTCATTCCATGACTGTAAGAATTAATATCTTCTTTCAAATGGTCTTGAAGTTCAAACATTTTTGAGTATTTTTCTATTCGATTTTTTCTGTCTTCTTCATTCACTTTAAAAATATCAGATATAAAATTTAAATATCGAATAGCAGTCATTTTATCATAAAAAACACTTTCATCAGGTATAAAACCTATTTTTCTTTTTATTTCAATAATATTATTATGATTGTCAAAGCCATTAACTTCAATTGTTCCACTATCCTGTCCCAAAATACCAACTATCATCTTTATCGTAGTAGACTTTCCAGCACCATTTGGTCCAAGGAAACCAAAAATTTTCCCATCTGGCACTGTCAGATTTAGTTTTTTAACCGCAGGTTTACTTGCTTTATTGTAAGTCTTTGTTACATCAGTCAACTTAATCATAAAACCTCCTAATTCTATTTAGATGTTTTTCTAAATAGATAATAAATATTTATCAAAAAAGGCAATTGCTGTCAAGCATTTAGGATTTTTTACCTTTAAATGCTAGGTAAATCAATATCTATTGCATAAAAATACAAAAAATAACTATACATATTGTTAAAAGAAGCAAAATACAATAAAATGAAGGGTAATTCCATTTTAAAGGAGAAGAAAAATGTCAGACAACAATAACACTGCTACTCTACACATTAACAATCAAAACATTCAATTGCCAATTCTTGAAGACAATGTAGGTAACATTGCTCTAGATATTAAAAATCTTAGAAAAGATACAGGAATTATAACTTATGACCCTGGCTACAGCAATACAGCTAGTTGCACAAGTAGTATATGCCGTGTCGCTGGGGAAAAAGGAACTTTATCATATCGAGGTTATCGAATAGAAGACCTTGTTGCGAACTGTGACTTTATTGAAGTAGCTTATTTATTGGTAAAGGGAGAACTTCCTAATTTAAAAGAAAGAAAGAACTATATGGAACTTTTAAATCGGCATTCCCTTTTGCATGTTGATATGATGAATTTCTTTGGTAATTTCCCAAAACACAGTCATCCAATGGCCATATTAGCCTCAATGGTTGCTAGTTTAAGTGCCTTCTATCCAGAAATTGAAGATTCAGATCCTGAAGAAAATATTGACCTTACTGTAACAAGATTACTTTCAAAGATGCGTACAATAGCTGCTTTCACCTATCGTCAGCAGGATGGACAACAATTAGTAAATCCTTCTTATAAGTATAGTTACTGTGAAAACTTCTTAAACATGTTATTTTATTCACCTGTTAAAGAATATATTATTAACCCTGTGTATGTAAAAGCCTTAAACAAGCTATTGATTCTTCACGCTGACCATGAACAAAACTGTTCAACTTCAGCGGTTCGTCTTGTAGGTTCAAGTGAAGCGAATTTATATGCCTCTGTTACAGCAGGTATTTGCGCTTTATGGGGAAGTAAGCATGGTGGAGCAAACCAAGCTGTTATAGAAATGCTTCAACAATTGATTTATGAAGATATTCCAATCGATAGTTTTCTTTCAGTTATAAAAGATAAAAATAATCCTTCTGTACTTTATGGTTTTGGACATAGAATTTACAAAACTTATGACCCTAGAGCTAAAATAGCAAAAGAACTTTGTAAGGAAGTTCTTGACTCAACTCATACCAATGACCCTCTATTAGATAAAGCTATTGAATTAGAACAAGCAGCCTTAAAAGACCAATACTTTATTGATAGGAATCTCTATCCTAATGTTGATTTCTACACTGGAATAATTTTTCATGCGATGGGTATTCCTACAAACATGTTTACTGTTCTTTTTGCTATGGGACGTCTTCCTGGTTGGATTGCACATTATCTTGAATGGAAACATGACCCTTATCAAAAAATAGCTAGACCAAGACAATTATATAATGGACCTGTTGGAAGAACTGTCTTACCAATAGAGAAAAGATAAATTGCTCTAAAACTTAAATTTTGTGTAGAAAAATGTAGTTTAATATCCTTCAACGTAAATTTATTGCTTTTTTATTATTTTTGATTATATTGAAATTATAGAAACAATAATGGTTGGAGGAAAATTATTATGAATAAAACAGCAAAAGCAAGTTTTATTATTGGCATTATTTTTTTGGCAATTTCATTGATTTTCATTACACTAAGTTTTACTTTCCATGGGCATGAACAGATTGTTCGGGGTTTTAATTATTTCTACTCCTTACAGATTAATTCATCACCTACGCAAAGTTTGAGAGCACTTCAATTACTGATTCTAGGTTCAGCCTTAATGGTTTCTGGACTTCTTTTATTCATTTTGACCACAGTGTTAAATTTAAAAGATTCTAGAGATATCGAAAAAGAATTTAGAACAGTTAAAACTCCTAAAAGAGTTGAGAAACAAAAAGCTCAAGATGTGAACGAAGATACAACTGAAGCCAATACGCAACATTACCAAAACAACATTGATTCAGCAAAATCGGTGGATGAAGGAAATAAGGCGTAAAAAAACTATGAAATAGATAAAAAGCTATTCCCCTTTTTTGGTCATTATCATCTGATAATGACCTTTTTTTGATAATAAAAAAGAGTCCGTTTCCAGACTCTAAAAATAGGACAAGTAGGAGTCGAACCTACGACCTACTGCTTAGAAGGCAGTTGCTCTATCCAGCTGAGCTATCATCCCATAACTTGAGATATTCTAAATATTTTGGGTTTTCCTGTCAAGTGAATACGGTATTTATTTTGGATATTATCACTAAGGAGCAAATAACTCACCTAATTAATATCTTGCTTATTTAAAGTATTATCCTCTTTTCCCTTTTTCTTCGTCCAAGAAAGCATTAAATCCATGCTTTTGCTTCTTTTTCTTAGGTATAAAACAATAAATTCTAAAACCACAACTATAAACACAATATTAAAACAAAGTTGCATTAAATATCTCCAATCAAAAGCCTTGTATACGGCTCCTCCTACAACAGAACCAACAACACAAGAAATTGCAAGTACCACCTCATGAATCATCATCCTTCTTGATTTATTGACCGTACCACTCATTCCATGAAAAATACTAAAGGAATAAAGAGCACTGAAACAAATTCCAATTAGTATAAATAATAAAATAAAGCCAAGAACACTTGAAATGTTTGCTAACACGAGTGCTGCAACTCCAACTAAGAGTTGAAAGAAGATAATCCAACTTATTTTAAAATGCCAAAAATCAAAACGGCCAAAGAATATAAACATTAGAGCAACTACAATTCCTTTAATTGAAATAATAGTTCCAGTGGTAGTTTCAGAAATATGCAAAACTTCCAATGCATATATAGGAAAAACAATTTGTGTCATTTGATTAACAAAATAAGCTAAAAAAATACCAACCCAGGTAAAATACCTTAAGTAAGTACTATTATCTAACATATTAGAAATATGACTGTTATCTTTATCACTTGGAGCAATTCTAGCTGAGTTATTATTAATAATAAAAACAAAGGCTAACATCATAATTAAACAAGTAACAAAAAAGGAAAGAGTGGTGGATCTCTCAGCAATAAAACCTGAAAAAAATGGACTTATTCCTAAAGCAGAACTCCAAGCAAAATTAAATTTACCCGTTGTTCTGTTAAGCATTTTTCCTTCCTTACCCCTAGTAATTAAACCGGCCAATTGTGGCCATAAAAGAGATTTAATAGCACCATAGAGAACTAAAAGGACCAAAAATAAATTAAGACTTTTTGTAATTCCCATAAAAAGACTAAACAAAAACATTCCACCACAAGCTAAAGCAATACAGACCATTGGTTTTAATTTCTCATAAAATTTTTCAAATATAATACAACTCAAAAAATAACTTGCTATTTGCAAAGCTGAAAAAATACCAATTTGCATTGAATCCAGTAAGAAAAAGCTTTTTAAGTGAAAAACTAAAGCTAAACCAAAAAGGTTATCTGCACCTGAGGCAAGAAAAGCAACAAAAAGTAGAAATTTTTGTTCCTTATTATTTAATAATTTTTTCATGAAGTCATTATGTTTAAACCAAACAAAAGATTCAAGTATTTTACAAAAAATAAGTCTGGAATTAATCCAGACTTAAGCACTATTTCAAATATTATTCTCTCTTTTAATAAAGTCCCCATTTTGCTTTTAGTTCTTCCAATTTACCATTCTCTTCAAGAATTTTCATTCCATCATTTAGAACTGCTAAAAATTCAGTATTTCCTTTATTTACACACATTGCAATTTCCTCTGTTGTAAAAGGTTCTCCCACTATTTTTAAAATTCCAGTATAACTAGAATCCTGCAGTACAAACTCACTGGCAATTAAAGAGTCACAAACTGCTGCATCAAGATTACCATTTACCATATCAATTAAAGCAAGGCTTATTTCATCATATTGAGATTTCTTTACATCGTAATCATCTAAACAAATATCTCCAGTAGTACCCATCTGAACACCTATAGCTTTTCCAGCTAAATCGTCAATTCCAGTAATACTAGATTTAATTGGAACAATTACAACTTGTCCACAATTCAAAAAAGGTGTTGCAAAATCCATTACATTCTTTCTATCCTCAGTTATGGTAACTCCACTAGCAATTCCATCATAAGCTCCATTTGACAATCCTGCAAAAATTGAATCCCAAGCTGTGTTTTTAACTTCAATTTCGGTTCCAGTTGCTTTTCCAATTTCTTGGGCTAATTCAACTTCAAAGCCTGCTAAATCACCAGCTTCGTTTACAAATTCCAAAGGTGGCCAAGTAGCATCACTTGCAACTACATATTTTTTAACGTTACTTTCGTTTGCACCTTGTGCAAAACTAAAAGCAAGTACCACAACCAATAATACAATAATAATAGTAGACCTTTTCATAACCTTTCTCCTATAAGCTTATATATATTCATAAATCAATAAATAAACTTTCATAAATGTTGGTATATTTATACATACTTTATTTTTTATTGTCAACATGTAATTACAAATTTATTCATTAAATTTTCATTTTATTCATTAATTATACATTTTTTGCATAAATTAGCAGGTTTTTAATTAATATTTATACAAAAATATAAATGTTTGTACTAATTGACACAGAGTGAATATATATTTATATTGTACATATGGAAAATAAAGGCATGAATATAGATAAAAAATCATCATTAACAACAAACAACACTCTTTTTTCAAAAAGTAGTAGTTTTATTAAAAGTAAAAGTTTCAATCTAAATATGACGGACGGTGTACTTATTCCTTCTAAGTCAAACCAAGGAGTTTTCAGTTCCTGGAGAATTGCTTTTGTAGGTGCATTAGCGCTTTTAAGTGCTCTAATAATTTTTAGCCCTGAAGTTTATAGAAAAATTTTTTTAGTTTGTATTCAAGGAATTCCAGTCACCTTTGAATGCACTATTTTTGCAATTATTTTTGCAATAATTATTGGAGTTATTAGTGGTCTTCAAAGTGTTTCTCAAAAAAATTTCGTACGAACAATAAGTGGAGTTTATGTTCAACTGATACGTGGGATACCTCTTTTAGTTCAATTAATTTTTATTTATTATGCAGTAGGAAAATTTTTACATATTCAAGGAATGTTTGCAGCTATTGTTGCAATGGCCATATGTTTTGGAGCCTATATCTCAGAAATTGTAAGAGCAGGTATTGAAAGTATTCCAAAAGGCCAAATGGAAGCTGCAATTGCCCTTGGAATGAGTCGTCGTCAGGCCTTTACTGATATTATTCTTCCCCAAACAATTAAGGTTATTCTTCCAGCCATATCAAATGAATTTATTTCAATGTTAAAAGATAGTTCTCTAGTCAGTGCCATTGCTTTAAGTGACATATTAAGAAGAGGACGTGAATATATTTCAAGAACCTTTTTAAGCTTAGAAACAATGTTAATAGTTGCACTTATATATCTAATAATAACGCTCATGCTTTCTTGGCTTGTTGGAAAATTAGAAGAGAGGTTAAAAAAGAATGGCTAGTATTACAATTAAAAATTTATTTAAAGATTATGAAGCTGAAAACACAATACATGCAGTAATAGATGCATCCCTTACTGTAAAAGATGGACAGACTGTATGTATAATTGGACCTTCTGGAAGTGGTAAAAGCACCCTATTAAGAACCATTAACCGTTTGGAACCCGCAACTGCGGGACAAATATTTATTGATGAAACAGAAATAACTGATCCTAACTCCGATATAAGAAATATCCGAGAGCAAATTGGTATGGTTTTTCAATCCTTTAATTTATTTCCTCATCTAACTGTGTTACAAAACATTTCAATTTCTCCAATAAAAGTTAAGAAGTTAAGTGCAAAAAAAGCTGAAAAACTAGCACTAGATTTATTGAAAAGGGTTGGATTGGAAGATAAAGCTAGTTCCTACCCATCACAACTTTCAGGTGGCCAACAGCAACGTGTAGCAATAGCAAGAGCTCTAGCTATGGAACCTAAGGTAATGTTATTTGATGAACCCACCAGTGCACTTGATCCTGAAATGATAAAAGAAGTACTAGATGTTATGCAAGATCTTTCAAAAAGCGGTATGACAATGTTGATTGTAACTCATGAAATGGGTTTTGCTAAAGCAGCCAGCGATAAAGTAATTTTTATGGATGAAGGACAAATCATTGAAGAAAACAAACCTGAAATACTGTTCACAAACCCAACTAGCCTGAGAACTAAAACCTTCCTTGAACACATACTTTAAGTATTTTCAAAAGCAATAAAATAAAGTAAACTCCATTTATGGCAAAAAAAGTTAAACTGAGTCCCCAAGAAAATTTTGAAAATTACTATAAAGAAATTTACAAAGAACGTTGGGAGATATTAAAAAACTCACTGACTCAAGAACCAGCACCCATAAATTTAAGTGATGAACTTGTTAAACCTTATTATATGGATCAAGCTTCTATTATTGCTTCTTCATTTTTACCAGTTAAACCTGGAGATAAAGTACTTGATATGTGTGCAGCCCCAGGAGGCAAAACTTTAAATCTGGCCTTAAAACTTCAAGGAAATGGTTTATTGATTTCAAATGATCGTTCTGCAACACGTCGAGGAAGATTAAAAAAAGTTATTTCTTCTTGCCTTGATGAAAACCTTAATAAAATAATCAAAGTCACTTCTTATGATGCAACAAAATGGATGCTATATGAAAAAGACATTTATGACTGTGTTCTTCTTGATGCACCTTGTTCCAGTGAAAGACATGTTATCTTAGATAGCAAAGCTTTAAGCCAGTGGAGCGTTCAAAGACCAAAAAGATTAAGTTATCAACAGTTTGCAATGCTTGCAAGTGCTTTAGAAGCTGTCAAAATCCAAGGTTTTGTTCTTTATAGTACTTGCTCAATTACACCCCAAGAAAATGAAAAGGTAATTGAAAAACTTTATAAAAAAAGAGAAGGAAGATTTTTAGAAATACCGATTTCTTCCCCAATAGCTGAAAAATGTGAACATGGTCAAATAATTCTTCCTGACAAAAATGAGAATATTGGGCCACTGTTTTTTTGTCTTTTAAAGAGGATCTTATGAAAAATAAAATTAGTATTGTTGAATGTAACGATTACACCAGTGAAAATTTAAGAAAAGCCTTAAGAGAAGCTGTACAAAAAAGCCCAATGCCTTTAGTAAAAGGAAAATCAGTCCTTTTGAAACCAAATATTTTATCTGATTCTGACTCCAGTGCATGTATTACAACAAATCCTGAATTTTTAAGAGAAGTAATACATCTATTAAAGGAAGAAGGCGTTTCTAAAATTTATGTTGGTGATTCCCCAGGGCTGGCTCCCCTTGGCTTCAAACCTGTTAAATGCGGTATTTATGACGTTATAAAAGAAGAAGATGTAACTTGGGTTGATTTTGTTAAAAACCATACTACCCATAACTTAACTATTGGAAATAAAAAAATTAATCTTCCTTTAGCAACAATAATAAATGAAGTTGATTTGATTTTTAGTCTTCCAAAATTTAAAACTCATGAGCTCATGTATGCAACAGGTTCAATAAAGAATTTATTTGGTCTAGTGCCAGGACTTCACAAAAGTCCAAACCACCTTTATTTTCCTTCTCGAAATAGTTTTGCTAAGCTAGTTGTTGAAATTTATAAAATTGTTAAACCTGACTATACAATAATGGATGGAATAATTGGAATGGAAGGTCCAGGCCCAGCAAATGGAAAACCTAAAGCAATGAACTTAATTATTGCAGGATCTAGTTTACCGGGCGTTGATGCAGCTCAGGCCATAATTATGGGTTACTCGCCAATGCAAATTCCTATATTAAGAGAATTACAAAGCCAAAAATTATTTAACCTTGTTGATAATGAATATCCAGCTTTAAATTTTAAAGACCTTCCTGATAAAAACTTTGAAAAAATCAAAATAAGAGAAAAGACAAAGTTCTTTTCTTCTTTAATTATTCCATTTCTTTCAAAAGGTTTAGAAGAAAAAAAACAAAAACTTGAAAAAACTCCAGTTTTTAATGATAATTGCATAAAATGTGGTAGATGTGTTAAAATATGTCCTGCAAAGGCTTTAACAATGACTGACCATGGAGTCAAAATTGATACAAAAAAATGTATAAGATGTTACTGTTGTCATGAAGTTTGCCCTGCAAATGCGATAGACATAGTGGGGAGAAACTAGTGAATAGAACTTATTTGTTTACCCTTTTATTTGGAATTGTTCCCATTTCAGAACTTAGAGGTGCTATTCCATTTGGATATTTTAATGGAATTCCTCTTTATTTGGCAATCATTTTAGGAATTGGTAGCAATTTATTAGTCTATCCTATATGTATTTTCTTTTTAAACCATATTAACGATTTTCTTTGCCATCATATTAAAAAATACAATTCTTTCTATTTGAAGATGAAAAAAAATGCTATTAAAAGAATTAATAAAAAAATTCTTAAATTTGGTTACCTTGGACTAATGGTTTTTGTTGGTATTCCTCTTCCAATAACAGGAGCTTGGACTGCAACTCTAGGTTCTTGGATTCTTAATCTTGATCAAAGAAAATCTTTATTGTTTATAAGTCTAGGTGTATTGATGAGTGGCGCAATTATAGGTACAATTTTGTTTATGGGAGTTGGGTTTAACTCAATTTTCCTAAAAAGAGTATAAATTTTAAGTTTTAAAAGGACCCAATATGGATAAATACTTTAACTTTTCTGAGCATCCAGTAACAAGTTTTTATGGTGAAAATTGTTTTACCATGGAAAAAATGAAAAAATATCTTTCCCCCTCAGCTTTTTCACAACTTGAACAAGTAAACCAAGGAAAAAGATTTTTAAACAGTGAATTAGCCCAAGAAGTTGCCACAGCAATGAAAAATTGGGCTCTTGAAAAAGGTGCAACCCATTTTACTCACTGGTTTCAGCCTCTTACAGGTTTGACTGCAGAAAAACATAATTCTTTTATTCATCCAGAAGAAAATGGAACCATTATAATGGATTTCTCAAAAAATGAACTTATAAAAGGTGAAGGAGATGCATCTAGTTTTCCTTCTGGTGGCCTTAGAGCTACTTTTGAGGCTAGAGGTTATACAACTTGGGACAGTAGCTCCCCTGCCTTTATTAAAGATGTAAATGGTGCAAAAGTTTTGTATATTCCAACTGCTTTTTTTTCCTTTAACGAATCAGCACTAGATAAGAAAGTTCCACTCTTAAAATCAAATCAATATCTTGAAAAACAAACCTTAAGAATTTTACATATTTTGGGAAATGAAAAGGTACAACACATTAAAATTAATGTGGGACCTGAACAGGAATATTTTTTGGTAGACAAAAAATTCTACGATTCAAGGCCTGATTTAAGATTATGTGGGAGAACTATTCTTGGAAATCTTGCCTGTAAGGGTCAGGAATTAAATGACCACTATTACGGAACAATTAATGAAAGAGTTACTTCTTTCATGAAAGAACTTAATATTGAACTTTGGAAACTTGGAATTAGTAGCAAGACTCAACATAAAGAAGCAGCACCAAATCAATTTGAACTAGCAACTGTTTACGAAAAGGCTAATCTTGCTATAGATCATAATCAATTATTAATGGATCTTATTCAAAGTATTGCCTTACATCATGGTATGGTTGCCTTACTTCATGAAAAACCTTTTAATGGAGTTAATGGTTCTGGAAAACATAACAACTGGTCAATTTCAACTGATGAAGGTCATAACTTATTTTCACCAGGAGAAAATGTACAAGACAACCAACTTTTTCTTTTAATGTTAACAAGTTTTATAAAAGCATCTGATCTTTATTCACCAATTTTACAAGCTAGTACTACAAATAGTAGTAATCAACATCGACTTGGGGGATTAGAAGCTCCTCCTTCAATTATTTCAATATATCTTGGAAAAAAGCTAACTTCAATTTTGGATGATATTACAAATGATAAAATTTGTGAAAACAACTTAGATGAATGCAAAGATTCTTTTAAACTTGGAATCTATGCTCTTCCTAAACTTCCTAAAGATTTAACAGATAGAAACAGAACCAGTCCACTAGCCTTCACTGGAAATAAATTTGAATTTAGAATGCCTGGTTCTAGCCAATCTTTGGCTGATTCTACAACAGTTTTAAACGCTATAATGGCAAGGTCCCTAAAAGAGGCAGCTGATAGACTTGAAAATGCTGAGAACATTAACCTTGAACTTCATTCTATAATAAAAGAAAATTACCTCAATCATAAAAGAATTATTTTTAATGGAGATGGTTATAATAACACTTGGCTTCAAGAGGCAAAAGCAAGAGATTTGCCAATTCCTGAAAATCCTATTGAATCTATTGTGCAATATTCTAGTGAACTTTCCATAGAGTTGTTTGAAAGTGAAAATATCTTTTCAAGGCAAGAGCTAGAAAGTAGAACAACTATTAACCTTCAGACCTATTCAAAACAGATAAATATTGAAGCAACTATGATGATTGAAATGATTCAAAAAGGAATTATTCCTGCTGTTACTACTTTTTTGAATACCTTCACTCAATCCATTATCAATCAAAAGAAGCTCTTTCTTCCTTCTACAAAACAAACACAGATTGCAATATTCCTTTCTCAAGAACTTGAATCAACAATTGGTTTGACACAGAGTTTACATAGTGCACTAAGTATTGCTCATGCTAAAAATAGTGATCCACTAGCTGAGGCTAATTATTATCAACAAGAAATAAATCCTTTACTTGAAGAAATAAGGATTCATGCAGATAAGCTAGAAATTTATACTGATAAAAATTTATGGCCTTATCCTTCTTATGATAATCTTCTATTCAAGCTATAATAATTTATGTTTTTTTTGATATTAATTTAATGAATATTACATATCTATAATATATAATATTCATTATTTTTTTATATAATTTTTATACTATTTTTATTCTTATTTAATATTCATCTATATGCTTTTTATAGAATTCTCTTAGTGCAAAACGGATACCAGCAGCCCAACCCAATCCCATACCTTGGAAAAGTTCTTCTAACTCTTTTTTTACTGAAGGTTCAATAGAAAAGGTAGTTAGAATTTTATTTTCTTTTCCATTCTTTGAAATTGAATTACGAAAGAGTTTTTTTGTTTTTAAACTACCAATACTTTCATTCTCGCCTATTTTCTCAAAACTGGGGTTTTTCTTTAATGCCATAATTATCTCCAAATTACACTTTCTAATTCCAAAATTGCCTGCAAGGTTTTTGTTTTAATACCTCTACTGTATTCTTTAAACAGTTGTGGTACCATAGATGCTTCTTGAGCTTTCCTAAAAACCGGATCTACAGGAATTTTATAAACTGAAAAAGTTCCTTCACTTGCTGCAGATAAAATTTCTTTATGCTGCTTAATTCTCTCATCATATGAATTTATAATAATTTTAGAATGCTTTACATTACTTCTAAAGTTCTTCTTAATTTTTACTAATTCATTTTTAAAAATCTCCAAACCATCAAGACTGAAAACTTCTGGGGTCATCGGTGTAATAACCTCATCACTAGAAATCAAAGCAGCCGTTTCTAAACGTCCTAATCCAGGAGAAAGATCCAATATAACATGGATATAATTCTTCTTCAACTCTCTTATTGTATCCTGAATCACAAAAGGTTCCTCAGCCAATTTTGTTTCACTATAGTTTTTTAAGTTACCATTAATTCCAAAAGTAGGAATTATATACAGGTTCTCTAACTGTGAAACTTTTACAATCGCTTCCTCAATAAAACAATTACCCCGTATAACATCCGCTAGTTCATATTTAGGTGCTTCCTTTAAAAACCAAGAAGAAATACTACCTTGGGGGTCAACGTCAATAATAAGGGTTTTATAACCTTCCATCGCAGACTGGCAAGCAAGTGTTCCAGATATTGTAGTTTTACCAACTCCACCTTTTTGTAAATGAAATGCTAGCGCTTTCCCCATTAATAGCCCCTCACGTTTATTATATATTTGAAATTCTGGGAACACAATAGTTGATATTTAAAATTAGTTAATTACTATTCTTTTTATTAGATTTAGTTTATAAAAGGTAGTATAGATGTATTTATCTATATATTTTTACTTATCTTATTTAATATTTCTATATAATAATCATATTAAATCAATAATTTTATATTTAATATTTATTTAATTATTAAAGTGTTTTTTACTTAATTATATAAATATTAATCAACTACAAAAGGACAAGATTCTTTGAAAGAATTACTAATAAAGATTTTAAATGATTCATCTTCTACATCTTTTTCATAATAGTATTTATCATTTTCATCACCTTCAGGAGCAACTGGAATTTGTCCTTGATGTATACGTCCTATTAGCGAGTCATAATCTTTAAACAAAGTAACATCTGGATTATTCCTTAAATACTCATCTTCTAAAAAATTAAAATTTACTTTGTCTTTTTTTATATCAAAATTTGATAAAGTTGGATATTTAAAATCAAATAAATCAAAAAAAGAAGATTGTTCCTTTTCAGGTTTAGTACATTGACTAATTTGCTTTATTAAGAAAAGAAAGGTTCCAAGTACAAAGAAGATTCCGATATAAATCACAACATCATAAAGACTTATTTTAAGATTTGAAATAACTTCTTGATTATTTTCTATCAAAATTTTTAATTTTACAAAAGAAACCTTAAATTTTAAACTTGTAAGATAATTTGCATAATAATAAAAATTATTTTTAAAAATTGTCAATAAAAGATTAAAAAAGGACATAGTATTATCCATAATAGAATTCCAAAGAGATGAGGCATAAAGGAACCCTCCCAATCCTGTTAGAGTCAAAATTGAAAATAATTTCTTATTTTGCATCTTCATCTCCTTTTATATCTAAAAAGATTTCAATACCTTAATATGGGTTTCTGTCTTTTCCATTTTCTCTTCAAATTCAGCTTTTTTAGATTTTTCTTTGTCTATCGCTTCTTTTTTTGCAAAAGAAATAAATTTCTCATTTGCAAGTTTTGCGTTAGATTCTTTAAGAGATTTCTGAATTTTTAATAAATCCTTCTTTAGTTTATCAATTTCCTGTTCAACATCAAGGGCTTCACGTACAAATACGTAAAGATTATAACCACTTAAAGCTACAGGTAGAGCTCCCTCAACACTTAAAGTACCTTTCGAATCTATTTCAAAACTACTTGCTTTTACAAAATTGGAAATTAAAGTCTTGTTTTCAAACAAGAAATCAACCGTTTCATTATTTTGTTCATCAGGCTTTAAAATAACTTTAATCCGTTTTTCTGGGGAAATTACTAGTTCTGATCTTACATTCCTTATTGCTTTAACAATATCTTGAAGGCTCAACATTTTTGCATTTTCTTTTTCAGCTATAAACTGCTGTTCATATTCTGGATATGATGAATCAATAATCATTCCTTGAGTACTTGGAAGTTTGTCATATATTTCTTCTGTAATAAAGGAAAGGAATGGATGCATTAATTTCAAAGATTTTATTAGAAGATCTAAAAGCAAAGTTACTGCTTTGTTCTTTTTATCAGCATCTTCACTATAAAGGTCACTCTTACATATTTCTACATACCAGTCACAATAATCATTCCAGAAAAAGTCATAAATAGCTTGGCTTGCCTCATTAAATTTATAACTTTCAATTGAAGAACGGGTCTTTTTAACTGCTTCATTAAATTTATGATAAATCCATTTATCTATTACATTTTTCTTTACATCTTCAATTTTTAGAGATTGTGTTCCATCAAGATTCATAAGTATAAATCTTGTTGCATTCCAAATCTTATTAGCAAATTTTGAACCAAGCTTAAAGGTATCCATATCAATTAAGATATCCTGACCTTGGGTTGATAAATAGCATAAAGTAAATTTCATAGCATCTGCACCATAAAGTTCGGTAACCTTTATAGGATCAATACCATTTCCAAGACTTTTGCTCATCTTTCTTCCCTGGTTATCACGGACTAAACCTGTAATATAGATATCTTTAAAAGGAACTTTACCAAAAAACTCCAAACTTGCCATTATCATTCTACTTACCCAGAAGAAAATAATATCATATCCTGTAACTAATGACTGAGTTGGGAAGAATTTTTCTAAATCAGGGGTTTTGTCCGGCCAACCTAATGTACTAAAAGGCCATAGCCAAGAACTGAACCAGGTATCAAGAACATCTGTTTCCTGTCTTATATCTTTACTACCACATTTATCACAACAGTCAGGATCTTCCCTCTTAACCATTACCTGTCCACATTTATTACAATACCAAACTGGAATTCTATGTCCCCACCAAAGTTGACGACTAATACACCAATCTCGAATTCCTTCAAGCCAGCGTACATAAGTATTTTCCCAACGTTTTGGATAAAAATTTACTTCTCCTTGTTTCCAAGCCTTCAAAGCTTTCTCGGCCATTGTATCCATTTTGACAAACCATTGTTCACTTAAATATGGTTCAACCACTGTATTACAACGATAACAATGCCCTACTTCATGATTGTGTTCTTTTTCTCCAAGAAGATAGCCTTGTTCTTTTAAATCTTCTACAACAAGCTTCCTTGCTTTAACTACATCCATTTTTCGGTATTTTTCAGGAACATTTTCATTGAGTGTACCATCTGGATTAAGAAGATTTATAGCTTCAAGGTTGTGTCTTTTTCCACAATTCCAGTCATTTGGATCATGAGCTGGGGTAATTTTGACCATGCCTGTTCCAAATCCAATATCTACAAAGCTATCGGCAATTATTGGAATTTCCCTATCGGTAAGGGGAAGAGAAATCATTTTACCCACAAGAGAGGTATAACGTTCGTCTTCAGGGTTAACAGCAACTGCTACATCCCCAAACATTGTTTCAGGTCTAGTAGTAGCAATAGTAATGCTTCCACTACCGTCTGCATAAGGATACTTTACATCATAAAGTTTTCCTGGAACTTCGCTGTGTTCAACTTCATCATCAGCTAAAGCAGTTCCACATTTTGGACAATAATTAACGAGGTAATTACCTTTATATATCATTCCACGCTCATAAAGGGTAACAAAGCTTTCTCTTACAGCTTTGCTTAAACCTTCGTCCATGGTAAATCTTTCACGATCCCAATCACAACTACATCCAATCTTTTCTAATTGTTTTGCAATTATATCATGGTGTTGATTTTTAACTTCCCAAGTTTTTTCAAGAAATTTTTCTCTTCCAAGGTCCTGTCTAGTTTTACCTTCTTTAAGAAGTATTCTCTCAACTACATTTTGAGTTGCTATTCCAGCATGGTCTGAACCGGGGACCCACAAAGTTGATTTACCAATCATTCGATTATATCGAATAATGACGTCTTGAATACCATTATTTAAAGCATGTCCCATATGAAGGATACCGGTGACATTCGGAGGTGGCATAACTATCGTAAAGGTATCCTTTTTATCCATATTAGGGCTAAACTTTCCAGCTTCTTTCCATTGTGAATAGATACGATCTTCAAAATCCTTAGGGTTATACGCCTTTTCCAACTCTATCGCCTTTAACTTCATGACAACCTCCATAACAAGAAAAAAATTCTTTTTAATACTACCTAAATATAAATAAAAATACAAGAAAAAAAAGACCTACCTTGTCTTGAACACGGTAAATCTTTGTATTTTCATCTAATTCTTACTTATTAAAAAGTTAAAAATTTAATTCCCACTACTTGGCTCACTTAAATCAGCTTCATCTTCACTTAAATCTTCAGTACTGTCAAACTCTACAGGTTGAACACCTTTAATATGAAGATCAACGGTATAACCACGGTCATCAAGATTTGTTAGAATTTCTTCAAGGGTGTAATCATCCAAAGTCTGAATTTGAGGTTCTCTAACACTTACCATTGAAACGTTATTTTCATTAATATCAGTATTTATACCTGTATTTGGAATAAATTCTTGAGAGTCTCCCTGTCCACCCCAAATTACAGTGGCAAAAATAAGGGTAAAAGCGGCAGCAACTCCTAACATTCCACCGAAACTGACTTTGATTTTTTTATGTATAAGACTAGGTTTTTTTTTATTAAAATAGTTTTTTTCCATAAAAGATAAAACTTTCTCTTGCCTAGGGGCTATTTCATCATCTGTAAGTTGTGCACTACAAACCATTTTCTTTAAATTTTTTAATCTATTTAAACGTTCTTTACAAGCAACGCAATAACTCAAATGTTCTTCAACCTGTGTTTTCCAAGGCTCAGAAAGTTCCCCATCAAGGTAGGTATTTAAAATTTGATCATCAAGGCACATGTATTTCCTCCCCGCTGAGCATCGATTCAAGTTCTTTACGAGCTCGATGGACCCTAACTTTAACATTACTTTCCGAAATCCGCAGAACCTGTGAAATTTGTTTATAGTTCAAACCTGCGTACTCTTTAAGTACTATTATCGTTTTGTATATCTCAGGCAATTGCTCCACAGCTTTTCTGACTGCCTGAGTAGATTCTTCTTTCAAAAGCTCACTTGCTCCATCTTTGTCATAAGACTTTGCATGTGGAAGCTTTTTAAGCTTCTCTATGGAATTCCTTTCTCTTGATTTTCGCTTCACTTGATTAATAGCTAGATTTTTTGTAACCCTAATCAACCAATATTTTGCATCATCAACAGTATCAAATACCATATCTTTATCATAGAATCGTATGAAAGCATCCTGACAAATATCCTCCGCAACGTCCTTGTTGTAGGTAACATGATAAGCCACCCTCATAATTACAGGGAAAACTTCTTCATATACTCGTTTGAATTCTGCTTCATTACTACTTCTTATTTCCATAACTATAAACTCTTCTGTAACAAAAAGGTTACATCTTTTTTTCTATAAATGAACCATCTTTTGTATCTTTTACCAAATAGCCTAATTCATCAAGTTTTTGTCTCAAATTATCAGCTTTTGAATAATCTTTGTCCAATTTTGCTTGGTTTCTATCTTTCAACAAATCCAAAGCTTCCTTATTCGTCACCTCTTGTTTTTTCTCTAACTTAAGAGATTTAAAGTTAAATCCAAAAATCTCATCCATATAATAGCAAAGAGAGAGTTTCTCTGCACTACTGACATCGTCATTCTTAATCAAATTCCAAAAATCAGCCAATGCCCTTGGAGTGTTAAGGTCATTAGTTATATGTTCATCAAATTCACTTTTAATTTCCAAAACTTTTTTGTCAGAAATCTCTTCTATCGAAGGAATTCTATCACAGTCTAGTGTATTTTTCAAACTAATAATTCTATCAAAAGCACCTCTTCTAGCTATTCTTGCTCCATCAAGAGCTTTATAACTAAACTGAAGTTGGGTTCTATAATGCCCACCTAGGCAAAAATATCTATAATCAAGTGGGTCATATCCTTCATCTTTTAAAACATGCATGGTTAAAAAGGTTCCATTACTCTTACTCATTTTGCCTTTATCAGATAGTAAAAATTCTCCATGCAACCAGTAATTTACCCAAGTTTTACCTGTAGCGGCTTCACTTTGTGCAATTTCATTTGTGTGATGGACTGGTATTGCATCAACACCTCCACAGTGAATATCAAAATGTTCTCCAAGATATTTCATACTCATAGCGCTACATTCGATATGCCATCCTGGATAACCTCTTCCCCAAGGGGAGTCCCACATCATGGCTTGATGTCCAAATTTACTTTTGGTAAACCATAAAACAAAATCTAAAGGATTTTTTTTATTATCATCTACACAAATTCTAGCACCACTTTTTAGTTCATTCAAATCCAATCTTGCAAGCTTACCATAATCATCAAGAGTATCAATACTGAAATATACGTTACCTCCAGATACATAGGTATGGCCACCTTTTTCAAGGCGTTCTATCAATTTAATCATATCCGCAATATGATCAGTTGCTTTACATATTATTTGGGGCCTAATCATATTTAGGCAATCAAAATCAGCAAAAAAGGCTTCGGTGTATTTTTTTGAGATATCCCAAACGCTACTTCCAGTCTCTCTGGCGCTTTTTTCAAGTTTATCCTCTCCTTCATCTCCATCTCCAACAAGATGACCAACATCGGTAATATTCATAACGTGTTTAACTTTATAACCGTAATGGACTAGGGTTCTTTTTAATATATCTTCAAAAAGAAAAGTTCTTAAATTTCCAATATGTGCAAAATTATATACTGTGGGTCCACAGCAATAAAGTCCTACCTGCCCTGGCTTAATAGATTTGAATTCTTCAATTGACCTTGACATAGTGTTATATAAACGTACGCTCATAAAAAACTCCTGTTGAATTGTTACTAAATTCAGGATAACATGTACCCATGTCACACAGAATAAGTAATTTTCAAGAAAAAAGCAATAAAACACTTAATCTTAAAGATTATAGTTCCATAAAAGCCGGCCCTATTCTTAAAAATTGTTTTTTTCCTAAATCAACAGAAGAGTTTTCAAAGATTTATCAAAGGCTTATTTTAGATGAAGAAAAACCAGTAATTCTTGGTAGTGCAACAAATTCCCTTATCTCACTTAGTTTTGAAAATCAACCTTTTATTATTACTAGCTTAATTAATGAGTTTTCTGTTAAAAATAATTGCATTCAGGTTTCTAGTGGTTATAATTTATCTTCACTGATATCAAAAGCTAATTCTGAAGGTTTTTCGCAAATTGAACAGTTAATTGGAATACCCGGCACAATTGGAGGAGCTTTATTTTCAAATTCTGGAAGTAAAGATTCCAACATAGGTGATTTTCTAGAAAGGGTTACCATTATCGATCCATCTCTTAAGATTATTGAACTTACAAAGAAAGAATGCTGTTTCTCTTATCGTTCTTCAATTTTTAAAAACAATAACTTTGTAATTCTTTCAGCTTCTTTTAGATATCCCCAAATAACTACGGAAAAAGAAAAGATAAAAATTAAAAAACAAAAATTAAAAATTCTACAATTAAAAAAAGATTCAGGCCTTTTTGATTATCCCTCTCTTGGATCTTATTTTAAAAATCCTTCAAATTATTCAGCCGGTTATCTTCTAGAAGAAGCTAAAGTAAAAGAACTAAAGGTAAAGGGTGCCTCAATCAATCCCAAACATGCAAATCAAATTATTAACATAGATAAAAAAGCTCAATCACAAGATATTTACGATCTTGGTGAAATTTGTAAATTTAAGGTGAAAGAAAAATTTAACATCATTTTAGAAAAAGAAATCTCAGTTTTTGGATTTTAAAAATAAAAAATTTTATTTTAAAGTGACAAGAATTATGTTAAAATCTTATAAAAAGGGGAATGGGTTTTAATTATTTTTTTAAAAGTTATTTTGACTAAATTATTAATAAATCCAATATAACCAATTCTAATTAAGGACTAACAAATGAATATTTGCAAATTACTTTTCTCAAAGATTTTATTAGGTCTTTTTTTTATATTTTTTCTTTTGTTTTTTACTGGATGTTCTTCCATGAAAGCCCTAAAGGATGTTAACGAAAATCCAATAAATATTGTGAGGGGCAATCCAGAAAATCCAGCAATGGTAAAGGAATACTTAGAAAACGTTTTAGCTTTTCCTGAAGGACGTGAAGTCAAAGCATTTAATAGAAAACCATATTCACCTGAAAATAAAAAGACACTTTTTATGCATCATAGTTTTTATGTTTTTTTAAAGGATGGTAAAATTGAACATTCACTAGTATTTACGGCTACCCCTAAAGGATCCGAACAAAAAGGGAACTGGATGCTAGATGCTGAAAGTGATATTGATTCCTATAAGATGTTTATAAATTCAAATAATCCATGGCAAGTAGAGGAGTATCAAACTTCTAAATATGGTTCAAGATTAAACCTTGAAGGAACTACAAAGAATATATTAAAAAGATTAGAAAAGGAATATTCATTTTTTGGTCCGGCAAGCGTAAGGGACTTACCTTGGTATCATTTCCTCTGGTTAACAGTTACTCCACCACCAATTCTAACATTAGGCTCTATTTTAATAGTTTCTATTCATAAAGATAATTGCAATTCTGCAGTTCTAGAAACAATGGTTTGGGATAAACCTGAAGTAATATAAAATTAAAGGACATGAAATTCATGTCCTTTATTAATCAATTATTAAAGTTACTATTTTATATTAACAATTAGTCTTTTTAGTTCAGGACGTTTTTCTAAGTCTTTTACCAAACCTCTTGCTCTACCTTTATTAACATAATCTTTTTCTTCAAAAGTATAATGGAAATTTGTATGAACATCATAAGTTCCCTGCATAAGAGCAAAAGCATCTTCAGTCATAACTAATTCTTCATCAGTAGGAATAACAAGAATTTTAACTGGAGAATCATCTGTTGATATTTCAAGTTCAGCATTTCTGCATCTTGCAATTTCATTTTTATCCGTGTCAAGTTTTATCCCTAAGCTCTCAAGTCCTTCCAATGCGCCTTTTCTAATATGTTCAGCCATTTCACCAACACCAGCGGTAAAGACTACAGCATCTACTCTACCAAGAAGAGCTGCATAAGCACCAATATATTTCTTAATTCTTCTGCATTCCATTGCTACGCCAAGTTGGGCTTTCTTGTCTCCATTAATAGCTGCACTTTGAACATCTCTTCTATCAGAATAACCACAAATTCCTTGTAAACCAGATTTTTTATTTAAAGCTGTATCCATTTCAGAAGCACTCATACCTGTTAGATTCATTATGTAAGGCATAATCGCAGGATCCATATCTCCACTTCGAGTGCCCATTACAAGACCCTCTAACGGAGTAAGTCCCATTGAGGTATCAATGCAGATTCCGTTTTTAACTGCACAAACACTTGCTCCATTACCAATATGACAAATAATAACATTTGTATCTGCATTCTTCTTTCCAAGAATTACTGCTGCTCTTTTAGCACAATACAAATGGCTCGTTCCGTGGAATCCATATCGACGAACATTATATTTGGTATACCATTCATAAGGAAGAGCATACATAAAAGCTTCAGGTTCCATTGTTTGATGCCAAGCAGTATCAACAATTATTGCATGTGGAATATTTGGCATTACTTTTCTAGCAGCCTCAATTCCCATTATATTAGCTGGCATATGAAGAGGTCCAAGAGGAATTACAGTTTTTAAATCTTCAATTACTTTATCAGTTACCAAAGTAGATTGTTTAAAAAGTTCTCCACCATGTAAAACTCTATGTCCTACTGCCCCAATTTGGTTAATATTTTCAATAACACCATATTCTTTATCAACAAGCATTTTGATAATTAACTCAATTGCCTCTTTGTGGGTAGGAGAAGAAAAACGTTGGTTAAATTCAGGTTTTCCATTTGCCTTATGCTCTATAGTTGAATATTCAAGTCCAACACGTTCTACTACACCGACTGCCAAAACATCTTTATTATCCCAGTCGTAAACTTGATACTTCGCTGAGGAACTACCACAATTCAAGGTTAAAATTACCATAAATACTCTCCAAAATTAAATTGTGAGCAAGAAACTGCTCATTAAGCTTACTGAATTTAAACACAAATGAAAAAATTAATCAACGTTAAAGACAAATCAAAAAAAGTTAAAATTTTTAATTTCAAAAATTTATTTATTCATCAAAAAAGGAATTAATGGAGCTTATATAATGGAGAAGTATTTATGACTATTACCAAACTAAGGTTTTTTGCCTTAACATTTTTTTTAATTATTTTTTCATTTTCTATTTATGGGAAAACTTTAACTTTATCCCAGACAAGTTTGAAGGAGGGGCATCGTCTTAGTTTTGACTTTCAAGATAATTCAATAAGGCTTTTTGGAGCCTTAAAAATGGATGAACACAATTTTGAAATTTTATTTCCAAGAACTCTTCAATTTCAAAGTAATAACCTTTTTTTCGGACAATTTAATCCTTCTGGAACTTTTAGACTTCTTTTATACCCAATGGATCTAGCTTTAAGTGAAGATTCAAATAGCAAAATATTTTCTCCAGGTATGAAATTATCAGGGCCTAGTCAACTAACTGGCTTAATCTATTCTCCAATGAAAGAACTTAGTTTTTTAAAAACAAGTCCAGTTTATAATTCCACTTCTTTAGATACAATCGGTATTTTTTTTAATAGTCCCTGTTTTTATGTAAATGATTTACTCTTTCTTAACGCGCCTAAATCATCAAATGGACCTTATCAAATTGATTGGGATGTTTTTTCTTTTCAAAAAATTATTAATTTTATTATTATTGGAGGCAAAATAAGCAGTGAATTCTTCACATCTTCTTGGTATTTGCAAAATGCTTATAGAAAAAATTCATCAATCTTTTTCAATTATTCTCTAAATTTTTCTTTTTTTATCAAAAATATGACTTTTAGTTATACAAAAAAACAAGGGCAAAATATAATTGAACCTCTTTTAATTCATAGTAAACTTTTCCCTGCAGTTATTAATAAGTATTCATTTAAGAGTAAATCTTCACCTTCAGTTAATTTTGAAATAAACTATTCAATTAGTGAATACCCCGGTCCCAAAATTTCTGGAAAATCTCAAAGAAGAATTTATCTTATGCAATTAATAATTTCTCAAGAAATTTTTTCTTATTCAAAGTCAATAAAAAACGAATATAGTGAAAAGAGAAAACAAATTATAACTTCAAACCAAATAATACAATTTGAAATTCCTACAAAAAAACACCCTTGTAAATTCTCACTAGAAATTAAAGATATGCAGGAATTTAATCTAAAATTTTCCACTTTAAATTTAGATATCGATTATCAAATTGAGAAAGAAATTGTAAAGATTACTATTAAACATACTTTTCAAGATTCAAACAAAACTTTGACCATTAGTTTTGATCAAGATCAAGTTTTTTCTTTTAGTTTTAAAATGAATTTTTGAAGAAGAATGAAGAAATGTGTAAATATTGTGAAGTTAAAAACATTATAATTTTTATTTGATATTATTTTCTTAATTATTTTTAGGAGGAAAATACATGAAAACGTTAAAGAAAAAATCTATTTTAGTTTTCGGTATTGTTTTAATCGTTTTTGCACCTTTGATGGCTTCTTATGAAGGGCTATCAATTTCAACCCCTTATCCATCACTTAACATTGAAAACAGTGATAGTAATATGATTATTTTTAATTTAAAAGTTAAAAACTACAATATGACCCCAGAAAGAGTTGATCTTAGTGTGGCCAATCTTCCAAAAGGATGGGAGTATCAATTTATAGGTGGAGGCGGACTTGTAAATGCAGTTTTTGCCGAACCTGAAGATTCAGCTGATGTTCAACTTTGGATAATTCCAGATAGCAAAGTTATTGCTGGTTCTTACGATTTTTCGGTTTTAGCAAAAGGTGAACAAAGTTCAAGTTACAGTCTTCCTCTTACAGTTTTTCTAGGACAAAAGTTACCTGAAAGGCTACAAATGGAAAGTGAACTTCCTTCTGTAGAAGGGACTCCAGATTCCACCTTCAGCTTTACAATAGATTTACAAAATAACAGTGCTGCTGAAACTACTATTAATTTAAAATCTGTAGTATCCGACGGTTTTTCTGCAGGTTTCACTGAAAGTTATTCAACTGATAAACTTAGCAATGTAACTTTAAAGGCTGGAGAATCTAAGAAATTAAAAGTAACTGTTAATCCACCTCAAGGAGTATCTGAAGGAACTTATCCAGTAAAGGTTATTGCTGCAACAGCAACTACAAGTGCTCAGGCAGAAGTTACTCTTAACATAAAAGGACAGGCAAATTTAACCTTAAGTGGGGATCAAGGGTTATTAAGTTTTTCTGCAATAGCTGGAAAGGAAAAAATAGTTACCTTAATTCTTAAAAATACTGGTTCTGCAGAAGCAACTAACATCCAACTTAGTGATAGTTCTCCTTCTAATTGGAAAGCTGAATTTTCTCCTAAGGCTGTTGAGAAAATTGCACCAGGAGAACAAGCTACTGTAAAAATGACTGTAACTCCTTCAAGTCAGGCAATAACGGGAGATTATGGCTTAAAAGTAAGTGCTCAATCTAGCACCTCAGGAAATATTTCTCAACAGTTTAGAGTAACAATAAAAACATCTTCTCTTTGGGGAATTGTCGCCGTTTTAATTATTGCTGCAGGTGTAATAATTCTTTTGTTAGTAATGAAAAAATATGGAAGAAGGTAAGACAAAATGAAAGATGAGGTATTAAAGGTACAAGATTTAACTAAAATTTACCCCAACGGAAAAGTTGCAGTAAACAAAGTTTCCTTTACCTTGAACAAAGGCGAAATCTTCGGAATGCTTGGACCTAATGGTAGTGGAAAAACTACCACAATTCTTATGTTACTTGGGCTTCTTGATGCCACAAAAGGTTCAGTTTCAGTTCTAGGTTATAATCCACTTAGAACTCCTCTTGAAGTCAAAAAAAGAGTAAGTTATCTTCCAGATTCTGTGGGTTTTTATTCAAATTTAACGGCTTATGAGAATGTTGATTATACCACTAGGTTTTTAAATTTAGATGGGAAAGAAAGAAGAGCTAGGATTGATAAGGCTTTTAAAAAAATAAGACTTTACAATAATAGAGATGATAAGATAAAAACTTTTTCACATGGTATGAAACAACGATTAGGCCTAGCTGAAGTTTTAATAAAAGAACCTGATATTGCAATACTTGATGAACCCACTCAGGGATTAGATCCTGAAAGTGTTGCTGAATTTTTAGATATCATTAGATCTTTTAGGGATGATGAAAATATGAGCGTACTTATTTCTAGTCATCAACTTAACCAAGTTCAATCCGTATGTAACCGTGTGGGTCTTTTTAGTCAGGGTAGTCTAATTACCTATGGGACAGTAAAAGAACTCTCAGAGGAACAATTTGGTACTAATCGTATAATTAATTTAACATTAGAAGAAGATGCTGATATTTCAGAAATAACTCATAGCATTGAGGGAATAAACCAAACGAGAAAAATAGCTCCTGGTCAATGGATTTTTACTTGTACTAAAGATATAAGATCAAAACTCGTAAAAGCTTTGGTGGATAACCGGCTAAATATCAATTCAGTGAATCTTCAACTACATTCACTTGAAGATATTTACCGTTCTTTTTTTGAGGAGGTAAAAAATGTCACAGAATAAAGGTCATGCTTTAACTGGATTAAATGTAGTATTTGTAAAAGAATTTCATGATTTTACCCAGAGCGTAAGAATGGTGGTACTAACTATTTTAATTCTTTTAACTGCTGGTACTAGTATTTATGTCGCTACTCAAACAGTGAAGTCTTGTGTTGGTGAGGATAACTTTCTACTACTAAGTCTTTTTACTTTATCTAAAAGCCCAGTTCCATCTTTTTTGACTTTGATGTCCTTTCTTGTGCCTCTTACAGGAATTGCTCTAGGTTTTGATGCTGTAAATAGTGAATTTCAAAATAGAACTTTACCAAGAGTTTTGTCTCAACCAATTTATAAGGATGTACTTTTATTTGGAAAGGCTTTGGGTTCTTTGGCTTCAATGGCTTTAGTTCTTTTATCACTTTGGCTTTTTGTAATTGGTTTTGCAATGCTTTTTTTAGGGGTCCCTCCTACGGGTGAACAAATTAGTAGAGCAATGGTTTATTATCTTATTACTCTTTTATACGGAGTTCTTTGGTTTGTTATTGCATTATTTTTCTCAATAATATGCACCCAAAGTTCAACTTCTGCTCTAGTTTCCATTGCTTGCTGGTTATTCTTTATGATTTTTTGGCCTACTATTTGTCAGTTATTAAGTTATGCAATCGGTGGTACTAACTCGATAGTTGTAGCTAAAACAAATTCTGCTTTAGCTAGGATTTCACCGTATGTATTGTACAGTGAGGCTTCAATAGCTATTTTAAATCCAACTACAAGGTCTCTTGGAGTTGTTTTGTTCTATCAAATGGATGGCGCACTTGGTGGGTCACCACTACCTTTTGGTCAAAGTTTCTTGCTTATTTGGCCACAGCTTACTTCTTTCTTTGCTGCTATAATTCTAATATTTACTTTTGGATATATGAAATTTCAAAGAATGGAGATAAGAGTTTAAAAAATACAACCCATTGCAT
>Ga0265294_10001654_pt1 | contig 29975 bp, 15 predicted proteins | sample MunlanPumphouse3_FD_192504 | JGI IMG/M metagenome (GOLD analysis project Ga0265294, IMG submission 192504) | Groundwater microbial communities from a municipal landfill in Southern Ontario, Canada - Pumphouse #3 | ecosystem: Environmental > Aquatic > Deep subsurface > Groundwater | place...
CCGGCAAATCGAGGTCAGTAGTAAAGGTTTTCAGAATTCTTAACATGAAACTGTCGATGGTCATCACTGCCAGATCACTGTAATTGTGGAGAATAGCCGACAAAACTTCTTCTGCCTGATGGCTAAGGGCCTCATCTGTATAATTTAGCTTTGTTATCAGTAACGGCCTTAGATGGTGATTAATAGCTGATGAAGCATAAATTTCAGGTTGAGATAATTCACGTAAACTGTTGATAATCCGTTGCTTCATTTCATTCGCTGCCTTATTGGTAAAGGTTATAGCAAGAATATGTTTAAACGAAAAGGTAGATTGCAGAGCCAGCTTCAGGTATTCACTTACCAGAGTAAACGTTTTTCCTGATCCGGCCGATGCTTTATAGATCAATAGTTCATTTGAGGCTTGCGGAATCATTTTTTGCTTTTTTACAAAGATACATGCTTTATGCTTATTTTTGTTAGTGAAAACTCGTTAACCAAAAGAATGCTTTATGAAATTCCGATTTAATTTTTTCCTGCCCGTTGTCATTACTTTGATTCTTCATTCCTGCGGGAATCGGGATGCCGGAAAACCCGAAGCGGCGCCCATTGATCCCGGATTTACTGCATATATCAGTGCCTTCAGTGGAGGAATGCTTCCCTCTGAAGGGGTTATTCGGGTTGTGCTGGTCAATGAAGTTACTTCGGAAACGATGGAGTCGGTGAAACCGGAGACGTTGTTTTCTTTTTCCCCGACGGTCAAAGGCCAGGCATTGTGGGTCGACGGGCGTACGCTGGAATTTATTCCGGACCCCCCCCTGAAAAACGGACAGTCTTATGTCGCGCAGTTCCAATTGGGAAAAGTCTTGGCGGTTGAAAAACCATACGAAAAGCTGGAATGGATCCTTCATGTGATTCCTCAGGCTATGTCGCTGGGAAACAGTGAATTAATTTTGGATGACTCTGGATCCGGCGAGGTGTCTGCTGTTGCAATCTCGGTTTTTACTGCTGATAAAGCTTCACCGGAAACGATAGCTGCCTGTTTTAGTGCTCAGTATGAGGGCCAAAAGATGCCCATGACCTGGGACCATCACCCCGATGGGAAAACCCATACCGCCACCATCGAAAATCTGGAACGAAAAGCGGAAGATAGTTTTTTTACACTGCAGTGGAATGCTGCTCCCATTGGGCTGCGTGACAAGGGGAGCAAAAAGATTATGCTCCCCGGGCGAAGTGTTTTTCGTGTTACCGATGTAAATGTATTTCCTGAACCAGACTCCTATATCCGTATTGAGTTTAGTGCTATTCCTGATCCAAAACAGGAGATAAACGGGTTGGTTTATTTTTCTTCCGGCGCTGCCCTTAATTTGATCAGGGAACAAAATAGCATTAAGGTATATCCGGCGGAAACTATTGCCGATACCGAGGAGTTGGTTGTTGATGGTAACCTGAGGGGTCTGGAAGGAACTACTTTAGGCGAAACCTACCGCTTGAATGTCCGTTTTGAATCTGTTAAACCGGATGTACGCTGGGTGGATGAGGGTGTAATTCTTCCCGACGGAGAGAATCTGATTCTGCCGTTTGAAGCAGTTAATCTTAGTGCTGTTGATGTTTCTGTAGTACAAATATACGAATCCAACCTCACTCAATTCTTTCAGGAAAATGACCTGTCAGAAACGTATAATCTGAAACGGGTTGGAAGACTTATTTATAAGAAGCGCGTGGACTTAATTCCGGATAAGCCCGTCGACTTTGGCACCTGGAACACCTTCAGCCTTGATCTGGCTAAAATGATACAGACTGAACCCGGCGCCATGTATACTGTCTTTTTACGGTTCAGAAAAGCCTATTCGCTGTATCCTTGCATAGAAGAAGAAAAAAATGACGAATCTGTTTTCCAAACAAAGCAAGTGCTGGAAGAAGACCGGGAGTATCAATATTACGACAATCCATCCGATTATTATTACAGTTACGAAGATTATGAATATCAGTGGTGGCAACACCGTGATGACCCATGCTCTGATGGGTATTATAATAATAAATCGATCAAACGTAACGTGCTGGCATCTAATGTGGGTGTAATAGCCAAAAAAGGTACGGATAACACATTGACTGTTTTTGTGCACGACCTATTGGCGTCGGCATCCATTGGCGGGGCCCGGGTTAGCGTACTCAATTATCAGCAACAGGAAATAGCCAGTGCATTAACCAATGACAAGGGCCATGTAATCCTGCATTGCCCGGAAACTCCCTTTCTCGTTGTCGCCAATTCTCGCAATCAGTCGGGCTACCTGCGTGTGCCGGATGGTAATGCTTTGTCGTTGAGTCGTTTTGATGTAAGCGGCAGTGCAGTGAAGAACGGATTAAAGGGATTTATTTATGGAGAACGGGGTGTTTGGCGCCCCGGCGATACACTCTGTCTTTCGTTTATCCTGAAACAGCAATGTAATTCCCTTCCTGTCGGTCACCCTGTGCTGATGGAGCTTATCGACCCCAAGGGACGAATAGCGTGGCGTCAGGTGCAAAAAACCGGAAATCATCCTATCCATTCTTTTCTTATACCTACCAAGCCTGATGATATGTCAGGGAAATGGACGGCAAAAGTGACTGTCGGCGGAGCCTCTTTTACTTCACCTGTGCGCATTGAAACGATAAAACCCAATCGCCTCAAAATCGATTTCTCTTTTCCCGCCGATACGTTGCAATCCTATAACCCCATCCGGATTCCGGTGCATGCCGAATATCTTCATGGCGCAAAAGCAGCCCATCTGACTATCGAATCAGAGATTACTCTTCAGCCGCTTAAAACGCATTTTCCGGGCTATGAAGATTATACTTTTAATCATGTGGCTGCCAGCCTGAATACAAATAGCTACCAAACGGTCAAAACAAAACTTAATGCTGAGGGAGATACAGTTTTTATGTTGCCTCCAACACAACTAAATAGTAGTGGGTTTGTCTCAGCCAAATTTTTTACCCGTGTGTACGAGAATAACGGCGAATTTAGTGTGGATTATACTTCCCGTGTGCTGTCGCCCTACAAAACCTATGTGGGAGTACGATTACCCGCAAAGACGGATTACTGGAACAGGCTGGAAACCGGGGTTCCCCACGCTATTGATGTCGTAACCCTTGATGAAACAGGGCTACCTGTGGATGTTCCGGATGTGGAGGTTTTTGTCTATAAAATTGAATGGGATTGGTGGTATGAATCAGGCCAACATAATTATGCTTCTTATGTAAATAACCAGAATGTTATTCCGGTAATGCAAAAAAAATTGCATTGCCTCAAGGGAAAAGCATCCACCACATTTGAGATTAGTTACCCTGACTGGGGGCGCTATCTGGTGTACGTTCAATTACCTGATGGGAATGCTACCGGACAGGAGTTATTTGTCGACTGGCCCGGATGGAGCAGCCGCGGCGATGAGGAGGATAAAGAGGGTGCTGCTTTATTGGCTCTTTCTTCCGATAAATCAACCTATGCAGTGGGAGAAACGGCCTGTATTACTTTTCCGGGTGTTGAAAAAGGCCATGCTGTCATTACTGTGGAGAATGGTACAACGATTATTCAATCCAACACCATTTCGACCAGTAAAGGTGGAAATCATTTCGATTTTACGCTTGATAAAACTATGACCCCCAACGTATTTGTGAGTGTACATCTTTTGCAGCCACACAGCCATCCTGAAAACGACCTGCCTTTGCGCATGTACGGCGTGTTGCCGGTTACAGTCAGTGATCCGGAAACTCATCTTACCCCCCGTATCCAAATGAAAGATCAATTGCGTTCCAAAGAGAAAACTATCGTTACGGTTTCTGAAGCGCAAGGCCGACCCATGGCTTATACCTTGGCGGTTGTGGATGAGGGATTGTTGGGATTAACCCGTTTTCTAACCCCTAATCCGCATCGCTTTTTCTTTGCACGTGAAGCTTTAGGTGTTCATACCTGGGATATGTATAATGAAGTAATGGGTGCTTTTACCGGAAATATGGCTTCTGTTTTTGCTATAGGAGGTGATGAAAATCTTGTTTTGCAAACCAATGAAACGATAAAGCGCTTCAAACCCGTGGTACGGTTTTATGGGCCCTTTGAACTGGCTGCGGGTGCATCGGCTGCTCATTCAATTCAATTACCGGAATATGTCGGGGCTGTGCGTGTGATGGTGGTGGCTGCCTCTGGCAATGCTTATGGTAGCGCCGAAAAACAGGTAGTGGTTAAAGATCCGCTTATGGTAACGGCTACGTTGCCCCGAACCCTTGCTCCCAACGAAGAGATTCTTCTCCCGGTGACGGTTTTTGCTATGCATGACAAAATTCAGGAAGTGAAAGTTGTCGTTTCTGCCGTCGGGGATGTCTGTATTTCTGAACCAGAACAAACCTTGCATTTTGATGCTCAGGGGGAAAAGGTTGTGTATTTTTCACTTGATTGTGGAGTACGCCAGGGTCCTGTTCAATTGAAAGTTACGGCAACTTCGGCAGGAGAACTTGCCACTGAAAACATCGATATCCGGCTTCGAAATCCTAACCCGTTTCAAACCGACTTGAATACACAACTGCTTAAACCCGGAGAGGAAACTAAGCTGCCTGTTACATTTATTGGCGAACGCTCCGGCGCTTCTTATCGTCTGGAAATATCGGCAATGCCTCCCCTTAGTGTCAGTCGAAACCTGGAGTACCTGATGCGCTATCCACACGCCTGCGCGGAACAATCCGTATCTGCAGCTTTTGCCCAAATGCTGCTGCCCGGCCTGCTCTCTACTTCCGATTCACAGTTTGTAAATGCAACACAAAATGTACTCGATGTGATCAGCCGTCTTCGGAATTATCAAACTCCTCAGGGAGGAATTGCCCTCTGGCCTGGAATGACAGTGCCAGATAACTGGACTTCATGCTATACAGCTCATTTTCTGTTACTTGCATCTGAAAATGGGTATGTAGTCCCTACCTCGTTGAAAAATGGGCTGCTCGATTTCCTTGCTTCTGCTACTTTTGCCCGCGATCGCTATCGGGATGCCTTTTTTGCTGAATCGTACCGTTTGTATGTGCTGGCGCTATCCGGAAAACCTGACTATAGTGCCATGAATCGTTTAAGAGAAAACAAATTAAATAAACCGGCACGATTGCGGCTTGCTGCTGCCTATGGCCTGACCGGAAAAACCGAAGCCGCCATGGAACTACTACGGGGTGTTAGCGCCTCTGATTTTGTAAATATGGATTATTCCGCATGGAATCAATACTATATGCAACGTAATACCGGAATAGCAATGGCCCTCGAAACGGCCATCCTGTTGAAGGATGATGCACTTATTGCCGATTTGGCCCCCGAAGTTGCAGCGCAGCTTTCCGGATACAACTCTATGAATACCCATAGTACAGCATGGGGTTTATATGCGATGTGGCGGTTAAAAGCCGGTGATAACACGCAGGGAACCATTGGCTATTCCTACAGCTATAACGGCAAGGAATATGCACAGCATACCATGTCTGCCATTGTACAGGAAACAATCGTTTTGGAGGAAACACACGATACAGTACTTACGTTCCGAAATGCTTGTGATCAGAAATTATTTGTAAATACGATCCGTACAGGGCAACCCCTTCCCGGCAAGGAAAAAACAGATAAACGAAACCTGCTTTTGTCAGTGACTTTTCAGAATGCAGTTGACGAACCGATAAATCCGGCCGCTATTCAAAGGGGAGAAGATATTCGTATGATAGTAACCATTACGCATCCCGGGCTTAAAGCAGCCTATAAACATCTGGCATTGACTATCCCTGTTCCGGGTGGCTGGGAAATTTTAAGTCTGGATCCTGCGCCTCAGGCAGATTATTTTGATATTCGTGATGATAAAGTGTATGTTTACTTCCCGCTGGCTCCGGAGAAGAGTATATCCTTCGAAGTACGTCTCCATGCCGCTTACGGTGGAACCTATTACCTCCCTGCTGTAGTTTGCGAAGCCATGTATGATCAAAGTGTGTATGCTGCGGAAGAAGGGCAATGGGTGAAGGTAATGCATTGATCGTGAAACGAAAAGGATGTAAAAAAGCTGCAGTCTGGACTGCCGGATTTGGTTTTGGTGTGCTATTATTTCTGATTTTGGTGCCTGTTGTCCGATTTGATGACCCTTACTGTACCGTAGTGGAAGCTTCCGATGGCCGATTGCTGGGAGCCCATATTTCCGCGGATGGGCAATGGCGTTTTCCTGCTCCCGACAGCCTTCCGGAGGCTTTTGTTCAGTCAATAACCGCTTTTGAAGACCGATATTTTTTTCTTCATCCCGGGATAAATCCGGTCTCCCTCGTACGTGCAGCTGTTAAAAATTTTCAGGCGGGTACTATTGTGCAGGGTGGAAGCACCCTTACTATGCAGGTAGTCAGACTGAGCAGGAAAGGAAAAGCAAGGACTTATGGCGAAAAGCTTATCGAAATGGTGTTGGCCTTGCGTCTCGAATTGGCCTGTTCAAAAAATGAAATCTTGTTACTTTATGCTGCTCATGCCCCCTTTGGAGGTAACGTGGTTGGTCTGGAGGCGGCTTCATGGCGCTACTTTTCCCGTCCTCCTCACAGGCTCTCTCTGGCTGAATGTGCTATGCTGGCAGTATTGCCCAATGCCCCCTCTGCCATCCATCCGGCAAAAAATAGAGACGTGCTAAAATCTAAACGTGATCAGTTGTTGCAAAATCTGTACACTGCAAAGCAAATGAGTGAAAATACCTTTTCCCTTGCATTGGAAGAGCCTTTACCTGCAGCACCGCAACCTCTTCCCGCGCTTGCCCCCGTTTTAACAGCGCAACTTTCCCTTACCTACCCGGGTCAACGACTTCGTACCACAATTGATGCTGACTTACAGGAAAGTGTCCGCAATCTCATGACACGGCATCTGTCGGTACTGGAGGCTAATAAGATTCATAATCTGTCTGCGCTGGTGTTGGAGTCGGGTACCGGAAAGGTACGGGTATATGTAGGGAATTGCTGCAGGCGCGACCATCCGGAATTTAGCCCTGATGTTGACCTCGTGCAGGCACTACGTTCAACCGGTAGCATTTTAAAACCGTTTTTATATGCTGCCATGCTCGACGATGGGAAATTGCTTCCTGGAATGCTTGTGGAGGATATCCCCTCGAATTTTGGAGGCTTTACGCCGAAAAATTATACGGAAAATTACAGTGGAATGGTGCCGGCATGGCAGGCCCTGGCCCAGTCGCTGAATGTACCTGCAGTGCGAATGCTTGCCGAATATGATGTAGCCCGGTTTTATGACTTGCTCCAACGCAGTGGTATTACTTCGTTGAACTTTCCCCCTTCCCATTATGGCCTGTCGTTAATCCTGGGAGGGGCTGAGGCTTCATTGTGGGAGATTACTTCAGTTTATGGTGCGATGGCGTCGGCATTGCTCCATCAAAACACTATGTTAACCACCGCTTCGCTTTTTGTTGTGCAAGACGTGGAGAGAAAGCAAAAAAATCTACCTTTTTCACAAGGGGCAATTTTTTGCACCTTCGAAGCCATGAAAAAGGTTCACCGCCCGGAAACAGAGGCAGGGTGGGAAAATTATGGCTCATCGCAGGAAATTGCGTGGAAGACAGGAACCAGTTTTGGGTTTCGCGATGGGTGGGCGGTTGGGGTGACTCCGGATTGTGTTGCTGGGGTTTGGGTTGGAAATGCCGATGGAGAAGGGCGTCCGGGGCTAACAGGCGCTAGCTGTGCAGCACCCGTTTTGTTCGATTTGTTTCAGTTTTTTCCTGCGGATAAAAAATTTCAGATGCCGGAAAGTGAAATGATTCGTATTCCGGTTTGCCGGCAGTCGGGCTATCCGGTTTCACGGTTTTGTCCTGATACCCTTTGGGAATGGATTCCTTCCTGTGGTGCCGACACAAAGCCCTGTCCGTTTCATCAGCTGATCCACCTGGACCAGGAACGACACTATCGGGTGAATACTGGATGTTATCCGGCTGATAAGATTGTCACTGTACCTTTTTTTGTGCTTCCTCCGGTCCAGGCATGGTACTACAATAAATTTAATGCCGGTTATGCACTCCTGCCCCCTTTTCATCCCCGTTGCCTTGGAAGCGAGGAGGAAAACCCATTAAACTTTATTTATCCCTCTTCGAACCGAACCGTTTATCTACCCAAAAAACTCAATAGCGGGAGATCTCAGCTGGTGATGGAGGCGGCACACCGTGACCCGGAAGCCATCTTGTACTGGTACCTTGATGATGCATTCCTGGGTACCACCCGATATTTTCATACCCAATCCTGTTCGCCTGCTCCGGGTAGTCACCGTATAACCATAACCGATGGGTCAGGCAATGATAAATCTATATTAATCAATGTAACTGACAAACCTTAGCAGCAGAAGGGGCATGCACAATGAATGGTTAAGAAAAAACGGCTGCCTTAATGAAGGTAGCCGTTTTTAGTTTTGTTTTACTGAATGATGATTTTTCTTTTGCTGATTCCATCCTTTGTCGCCACGGTTAACAAGTATAGGCCAGGCTGAAATTCTGAAACGTCGACAGCACAATGCATTCCACCGCTGTAAGTATTGCTAAAGGCTTTCTTGCCGGAAAGATTATGCATTGAAATTTCTAACGGCGTTTTGTTGTTGGTATGGAACACGATGTTTATCCTGTCGTTTGCCGGATTTGGATATACCTCGAAATTAACATTATTTGCTTCCTTTATTCCCGTACAATCGGTAAAGATTACCCGAATTTCATCTCCGGCTTTATATCCGTATTCATTCACAACCTCAACGGATATCGTGTTTTCCATTGGCATAAAACCACTGGTATCCACAACAATTTGCTGTGTGGTTGCACCATTTGACCAAAGATAGTTTGTAAATCCATCTCCTGCGTCCAGTATTAGCTGCTGGTTCATGCATAACAGGGTATCGTTTCCGATATGAATTTCAGGAGGCCGGACTGCGGTAATATCGAAGAATGCCAGAATATTTTCCATAAGAGTAATGGTAGAAGATTCTTCGTTAGCGGGAACTAGTCCGCTCCATTCAAATGTCGAGGCTATTGTTTTGTATTCTGCGGTCTCTTGGGCAGCCATGGCTCCAAAAGTATGGGGCTCGCTGGTAAAAACCAGGTAGGAGGGATCGAGTGGTTCAAGATGGTCGATACGAAGATTGTCGCCGATATATCCAAAAGTCATTCCTTCGCCCAAAGTGCCCTCCACTCCGGTGAGGTCTTCGTTGCCATAAATCCATCCGTTCCCGATTTCCGAATGGATGTGCATAAGCGCATGTAAGGGGGTTTCATCATTAAAATACCAGAAAGAGCCGCTTTCAATATATAATTTACCGCCCTGTAAAAGATATTCTGCCAGCGCTTCACCTTCTTCAAAAGTCAGGGTATGATAATCGGGAAATACGCCAAGGCTCAGGAAAATCAAGGTATAGCTGCTCAGATCTTCCGGAATTTCAGTGTGGTACTCGGAACTTGCTCCGGCTATTTTCAGGTCGTTCATCAATATTTCTGCCGAGTTGTGGTTGCCGTCCAAATCACAAACCAATACCCCTGACCACCCAATAAAGGTGAAATGGGTTTCTGAAAGCGATAAACCACGTTCTGCTTCCAGTGAAAAGGCTATGTACGAAGTAAAACCTTCGGGAGTGGTTGCGTCTACCATTACTTCAAAAACCAGTTCAACCGATTCACCAGCCTCCAGCTGCTCTATTTCCAGGGTCGGATGAGTGCATTGAACGTATATATCCCGGGGATTTACTGTGGCCTGCAGGTTGTTAATTACTGTGTTTCCCTTATTTATTAGGGTATAGCGCAGGATTGCATTCTCGCCTGGATCAATACGGCCATTGGGGTCTGCATTTACTTCAATGGCTTCAAATTTAGTAATTACTGGTTTGGCCCATCCAATGGGCATAATAAAACTGCTGTTCCACCCTTTGGCCTGGGTAGTGGTTACGTTTACTACTATGGCACCTGAAGCAATTTCTGGCGATATTTCAGCAGAGGCGGCGTGTGTCAGGGTGATGGTTTCACCAGGAGCAAGCATGCCCGTTGAACTATTGTTTCCGGTAAATTCAATGCCTTCAGCCGCTGTCGACAGCGTAAAAGTGGCATCACTAACCGATTGGTCGCCAGTGTTCATAAAGGTAAGCGTAAAATCAACGTTTTCACCGTATTCTGCCAGACCATTTCCATTTCCATCGCTGTCATCAATTTCGGCCTGCGTACATATTACAACCGGTGAATTTTCAGTGACCTCCAAGGTGTGGATGGCTCTGAGACGATTATGCGCAATGATGGAAAAATCATAACCACTACCGTTGACTGCTGCTGTTGGAAGTTGGATTGTAGCACTCCCTGTTTCATCCGTAAAACACCGGTATATTAATTCCCCTTCCTGCAAAACAGCAATCCGGGCATTGGGGGCATTGCTCTTGAACGATATTTCTGTCGTTCCGGCAATAATTGTCCCCGGTAAAGCAAACAGAATAGGTTCAGGAATACCGGTGAGAATATCCAGTGAAGGATCACCAAAAAGATTGAGTTCATAAGCTGTCCACCGGAAATACTCATCGGAGAGCCACGAGGTTTCGGCTTCTTTGGAAAAAGCATTGGCCCAGCCGATTTCTGTGATGTTTTCACCAAAAAGTGCATGAAAAAAATAGCGGTTGTAAAACTGCGACGATGCATTGGTGTTGGCTGGCATGTACCACCCGTAACGGGAGTTTGCAATAGCGGCAACCTCTGCAGTCTCCATGCTCGTGATTAGTTCAGCAAAACAGTCACCACTGTACCCCCCACCGGTCCCCCGGTTATCAAACGAACCATTATAGCATCCCTGTGAGTAGCCGATCACATATCCTCTTGCTATTCCATCGTTTCGGAACAGTGCAGTGGTCAGCGCCTGATTGTCCATTTTCATGTTGTAGTTTACATTGGAATGGCCTAAATGGCTGATCAGATTGAGGCCGTTGGTGTTAAAATGATCACGGATTGATTTTGGATTCCAGGTGCCATCACGGTCGTATAAGGTGGAAACCTCCATATTATCTGTGATTCCAGCGGTTGTAAATCCATGATTTGAAGTGCCAAACCAGATTTCATCCATATAGGTACCCCCCCAGGTTAACGGGTTGTTGTTCAGGTTTTCCCCAACGAGAAGCACTTTATTTCCATCGCTTATCACGGGTTCGTTCTGGTACATAATATTTTTATGTACTACATGGGCAATATCCTGGGGTGAATCGACGCAAAACCGGCCAATGGCCACTTCTGCATATAAATCTCCTTCTCCCACCTGACCCCAGATGCCATTACCATTTTCATCCCAGTTCCCATCGAGGTTTGCGTAGTACATGTCGGCAGGAATATCATAGTCGTCGAGTGCCTTTAATCCACGGTGCGGAATATTATTCACCGAGGGATTGGCAGGGTCGGCATCTCCCACAAGGAGCACGTATTCGATACCGTAGTTTTCGTAGTAGTCGCGGATGCAGTTACGTATTTGCTCCTGATTATCAATCCCTTCGTATTGTGAATAAATCTCTTCTGTTGCTTTACTTTCAACAAAAAAACCGACTGACGTTTTAAAGGCAATAAAATCGCTAAGCAACGCCAGGTATTCTTCTGAGCCAATAATCAACAGATCGGCGATGGTGCCTTTAGCAGGTACATTATAGGTATAGGTGGAAAGCATCGAAGGGTCTTCGATCAGTTTTTTGAGCCGTTTTTGAACGGCGGCAGTATTTCGGGCACGGCATACCGGGCTCTTCAATTCGGTGGTATTATACGACAAGGTGATAGATGAAATGTAGCGGATTTGTTTTTTTGCCGGGAAAAATTCTACCGGACAGGCCGAAAAGGTAACAATTCCATGACCAGATAAAAAATGGGTTCCATGATTGTGCACCGGGCTTTCAGGCCATTGACTTTCGCTGGTATATATTTCGCTGTTAAGCGCTGGATAAGAATTTTCAGGGTTGGGGGTTGAAATTGGAATGGGTTGCTGTGCAGGGCGCAGTATTCCTTGTGTTTCTTCTTTATAATATTGAATATCAATGATTTCAAAATTATTGATGGTGGAATTCTGTGGCAGCAAAATCCGCTGTTCTTTCCTGGGGAGCTCAGGATCGCCGGGGCTTCCTCCATTCAAACAATCCGGATAACTTACGGTGATATAATCGCCTTGTTGCAAAACCGTGGGCTTATTAAAGTGAAAAGTCAACGTTTGACTCATGGCAAAAAAGCCCGTGTAAAGCATTAGGACGAGTGTGGCAAATACATGTTTTTTCATGGAATCGAATTAAAAAGTATTTTTTTCTGGTTATTAAGACACTGTTTTGGAAATAAATGTTCCTTGCGTCGCAAAAGTAATTATTTTTGTCAGCCTTCCAAATACGCTATTGTTCAAAATATTGCGCGTAGAAGGTTATAAACATAGGGATGTTAATTATTTTTTAGTAATTCTTTGTTATTTAATCATAAACCCCTAATTTTGCACCCCTGATTTAGACAAACAAAAGAATTGTAACATAAAGCGTAAAACAATGCGAGAAGGAATTCACCCCAAAGACTACCGCTTAGTGGTTTTTAAAGATATGTCGAATGAGTATTCATTCGTATGCCGCTCAACTGTGCAGACTAAAGAGACAATTACCTGGGAAGACGGGAAGGAATATCCTTTAGTGAAACTGGAGATTTCTCATACTTCTCACCCTTTCTTTACCGGTAAGATGAAACTTGTGGATACCGCAGGTCGTGTGGATAAATTTATGAACAAATATAAAAAGCATTACAGCGACCGCACCGAATAGTGCGTTCTCCGATCGTTATGATTTAAAAGGCTGTCTTATTTTAATAAGGTGGCCTTTTGTTTTTGCACGCTGCGTACTTCTGGGCTTTTCCCTCTGGCTTTCTATATTTTTGTATTTTTACGGCAAAGAATAACACTATGAACCTGATCCTTTTTGATGATCATCGCGTGGATGATTTATTGCCACTCACTTTCTACCGACCGGCGGCTATGCTCCTTACCGGGATTCTTACTACTGCCCGCCGCTGGGAAATTCTTACCGGATTACAGGCAAAGTATAGCACCCGTGCCTATCTTCAACCCAAATTTCCTTTTCAATCCAAAGACGATAACTTATTGATTAACGGTCGGTTAGTTGCCAATGAAGCCATGGTAAGTCGTATTAATCACCTCGCTCCCGGAGAGGCTCTGCGTACCCATGAAACCCTCCTGGCTGCAAGGACAACCGCTGTCGTTGGTGCTATCAACGATCTTTTGACCGAACAAATGGAAAAAGCTACGGAGATTTCTGATGAAATCCCCATACTGATCCAAAATCCCTGGGATCTTTTTACCGGTAACGATAAGTCCATTGCTTTTGATTTTAATTTATTGACAAAAGGGAGAAAAAGCCATCCAATCAGCAAAACCAACACGGTGATCGGCCCGCATCCTGTATTCCTTGAAAAAGGAGTAAAAATGGAGTGCGCCATACTGAATACTTTTAACGGTCCGGTGTATCTTGCTGAAAATTCTGAAGTTATGGAAGGTACCGTAATCCGTGGCCCTTTTGCACTGGGTGAAGGTTCGGTGGTTAAAATGTTGGCAAAAATCTATGGCCCGGTCACTACTGGCCCGTATTGCAAGATCGGTGGGGAAATAAATAATAGCGTCTTCTTGGGCTATAGCAATAAAGCGCACGACGGTTTTTTGGGCCAGGCGGTGATCGGTGAATGGTGTAATTTGGGTGCCGATACGAATAATTCGAACCTCAAAAATACTTATGAAACCGTAAAAATGTGGAGTTATACCCAACAGCGATTTGTAAAAACCGGGCTCCGGTTTTGTGGCTTGATTATGGGCGATCATTCCAAATGCGGAATTAATACTATGTTTAATACCGGAACGGTTGTGGGTGTAAACTGTAATGTCTTTGGTGCCGGGTACCAACGAAACCTGATCCCGTCCTTCTCCTGGGGAGGAGGTCACCATCCTTTTTCTCATTTTAACCTCGAAAAATCATTTATCGTTGCAGACACAGTATTTAAACGGCGTAACTTGCTTTTCTCGGAAACCGATAAAAGTATCATGAATGCAATATATTTATGGTGTAAAGAAAAAGCAAATTACTAGCTTTGGCATGTATTTTGACAAACCCGGCTTCGGGTTTCGAAATTAACGAATTGACAGACTTTTTATGAAAAATAACGACCTAGATTTTTATCAGTTTTTATCTGAAGAAAATAATGAAGAAAAAGACCAGGAAGTAATTCCTTTACTTACCTTGGAAGATGAAGAGAGTACCCCGCTGGAAAATGTTCCCGACGAACTCCCCATTCTGCCCTTACGGAATACTGTGCTTTTCCCGGGTGTGGTGATTCCGATTACCGTAGGCCGCGATAAATCAATCAAACTGATTAAAGAGGCCAATGAGTCGCGCGATCGCCATATTGGTGTAGTGGCCCAGAAAGATCTCAATATCGAAAATCCCACTTTTTCTGACCTCAACAGAATTGGTACCGTAGCCCGAATACTGAAGATTTTGACCATGCCTGACGGCAGTCAGACGGCAATTATTCAGGGACGTACGCGCATGATGCTCAGGGATGTAATCAGAGAAGAACCCTATATTACTGCACATGTGTTGCCTTTCGGCCCAGCTAAGGAATCTTCTCAAAATGATAGCTTTGTGGCTACGATCTCTATGATAAAAGATATGGCCATTCAGGTGATTCAAAAGGCACCTAATGTGCCCAATGAAACCGCTTTTGCAATAAAAAATATCGACAGCCCTTCGTTTATCGTAAATTTTATTGCCTCAAACCTTGATATTCCGGTTCAGAAAAAACAAGAACTCCTCGAAGTTATGGACCTGGGTGAAAGGGCTGAAGCCGTTATGGGATTGCTTAGTAAAGAACTTCAAGCGCTGGAAATTAAAAATCAAATCCAAAACAAGGTTAAAACTGATCTTGATAAACAACAACGCGATTTTATTCTCAATCAACAATTGCGCACCATCCAGGAAGAGCTGGGCGAACTGCCATCCTTGCAGGATGTGGAGGAATTACGTGAAAAAGCCAAACAAAAAAAATGGTCAAAGGAGGTGAAAGAGGTATTTGAAAAAGAATTGCGAAAGCTGCAGCGAATGAATGCGGCAGCTGTGGAATATTCAATTCAGAAAAATTACCTCGACGTACTTGTAGAACTTCCATGGAATGAATTTACCTCTGAGGATTTTCAACTCGATGAAGCTCAGCGCATACTCGATGACGACCATTATGGCCTGGATAAAGTAAAAGAACGGATTATCGAATACCTTGCAGTGCTTAAGGTGAAAGGCGACATGAAATCTCCTATCCTCTGTCTGGTTGGCCCTCCCGGTGTTGGTAAAACTTCCCTCGGAAAATCTATCGCCAGAGCTATTGGCCGTAAGTATGTCAGAATGTCATTAGGGGGATTGCGTGATGAAGCCGAAATCCGTGGCCACCGCAAAACTTATATTGGCGCTATGCCGGGCCGGATTGTGCAAAGCCTGAGGAAGGTAAAAGCCTCTAATCCTGTGTTTGTACTCGACGAAGTAGATAAAATTTCTGGTGCTACGCTTAATGGTGACCCCTCAGCCGCACTTCTCGAAGTACTCGACCCCGAACAAAATTACTCCTTTCATGATAATTTCCTGGAAGTAGAATACGACTTGTCGAAAATTATGTTCGTAGCTACTGCCAACAGCCTGGCCAATATTCATCCCGCTTTACGCGATCGTATGGAAATTATTGATATCTCGGGTTATCTTATGGAGGAAAAAATTGAAATTGCCCGTCGTCATCTCATTCCCAAACAATTTTCCGAACATGGCATTACCCGAAAAGATTTATCGTTTTCGCGTGCTGTGCTTGAAAAAATAATTCAGGATTATACTCGTGAATCAGGCGTAAGGCTCCTCGATAAACAGATTGCAAATGTGATTCGTAACCGTGTTAAGTTTTTGGCCTTTGGAAAGGAATATAATAAGCGCCTGAACATAAAAGACCTGGATGAAATTCTAGGAAAACCAAGGTTTCAAAGGGAAAAGTCGTTAAAGAAAAATGTTGTTGGCGTGGTTACCGGGTTGGCATGGACTTCCGCAGGAGGTGAAATCCTCTTCGTCGAATCCAGCCTTTCGAAAGGGAAAGGTGAACTGACCATGACAGGAAACCTGGGTGAGGTAATGCGCGAATCGGCAACACTGGCCTATCAATACCTGAAAGCACATGTAAAAGAGCTAGGAATAGAGGAAAATCAACTCAATGAATATAATGTGCATATTCACGTCCCGGAAGGCGCGACACCCAAAGATGGCCCTTCGGCAGGCCTTGCTATGTTTACTGCCTTGGCCTCCGCGTTTACCAGAAAGCCAGTGAAAAGCCATGTCGCCATGACCGGGGAAATTACACTCCGTGGACATGTGTTGCCCGTGGGGGGTATTAAAGAAAAGATTCTTGCAGCAAAACGCGCCGATATCACCGATATCATCCTTTCGGAAAACAATAAAAAAGATATCGGGGAAATTACTAAAGCCTACATCGAAGGCCTGAATTTTCATTATATCAATAAAATGATTGAACTAATGGAACTCGCGTTCTAGCTTTTTCTTCTCCTTCATTTTTTTCGCCGGATTTATCTTATATTTGGCGTCACATTCCAAATTGTTGGCTATGAAATTTAAGTTATTTGTTTATTTGGGCTTTTTGATTCTCGCTACGTTGCCTGTTGCTGTATTCGCCCAGTCCGGATCGCAGCAGCCCGAATTATTCGAAAATGCAGAGCTTCAGGAAGATCTGAACTATTTTACCGCAGTTTTTCGCTCAATTCATCCCAAACCTTATTGGTATCTGCCCACTGAAGAGTTTGATACAACTCTGATACAATTCCGTACGGAATTACCGGATACGGCTTCTGTTACCGAATTTTACAGTAGTCTTTTGCCTTTTATTAACAAAATAGGCGATGAAAATACCCGCGTGTACTTCCCCGCATTTGTATTAGCCGATTATATCCAAAAAGAGGGTGCTTTTTTCCCTTTTTTAATCCAGATAATTGATAATGAAATATTTATAACGGAAAATCTCTTGCCTGGCAATGCTATTCCACAGGGAGCAAAAATTTCTGCTATCAATGGAATTGGCGCAACACGAATACTGAAAAAAATGCAACAGATGATTCCGAATCAAAAAGAAACATTACAACAATCGGAAATTATTGAAAATTTTTCTCTTCTGCTTTGGACGGCCTTTCAGTTCGATGCCCCGTATGAATTGAGCATCCGGCTGCCGCAGGAAGGGATAATTCATACCTATAATGTTGAAGGGGTTCCGGCTGAAAAACTGGGAATAACTTTAGGGGTTGAAAATAAAACGCTAACCAATGACTTTGGTTTTTCGGTGGATCAGAATCGAAATTTTGCCACTGTACGAATTACCAGTTATTCCTCACATCCGGAGTTGAAGAAATTTTTGGGTGATGCGTTTTCACAGATAGAAAAATCCGGTGTGGATCACGTGATTGTGGATATCCGCAACCTGAAATCCGACGATTTTGCTTTCCCAGATGCTGTGCTTCAGTATGTTACAACTACCCCGTATCGCCACTATGCAGCGATTGAAGCCAAATCAAGCCCTATGACCAAATCTTTTTATAGAAACAACTATGCGCAGCAAAAAAAACACGACCTTAAGTTTGTCCGCGACAAAAAGACCGTAAGAAAAGCTTATCGAATGGTGTTGAAAGGAATTGATTATGCCAGTGTTTATTATGCCCCTGAGGTGAAAAAACCATTTAAGGGCGGGCAGGAATTCCCGGGCGAGTTTTATCTTCTGGTAAACGAAGGAACTAAAAACAGTGCCACTGTTTTGGCCGCCATTGTGCAGGATCATAAACTTGGACTGGTTATTGGCAAGGAAACGGGTTCGCGGGCCAGCCGGTTCAGGGAACTCTATCATTTTTCGCTTCCTAATACCGGCATTGAATGCACGGTGCCGCACCGCTACTATCTGCGCCCATCTTCCTTCGATAGCGGGTTTGGGGTATTACCTGACTATACCGTAGATCCCGACCCGACGGATATAGCACAAGGAAAAGACTCCATGATCGAGTTTGCCGCTGGATTATTTAAAAAACGCGAGGGTTTCAGGGAAAAAAGAGCAGCCTATGAAAAACGGATAAATAAAAAATAAGACAAAAGAGGGGATACCCTCTTTTTTTGTTAATCGGTAAGTCATAATTTCCGTTTCATATTATTTCGCCCTTCATCCCCTGTTGAAGTTATTCCGAACCGAGGGTCGTTAATGATCCTAGTCTTTACTATTCTCTCTTTTCCTGTCTATTGCCAAACTTTTAACAACGATTCCAGATAAACCATTTTTCTGTTCTCTTGTTTTAATTATGTTTTTGGCCTTATTGCCCTTCAACTTATAACTTTACTACGATGAACTATCACTTGACAAAAACGATCCATACTACATCAATGGCTTTGGTAAAAGAGAAAGTACAAGCTCTGTTAGCAGAGCATGGTTTTGGTATTGTTACAACACTTGATATCAGTGAAAAAATTAACAGTAAACTGAATATTGCCTATCGGCCTTATCTGGTACTCGGTGTGTGTAATCCGCAATTTGCCTTTCAAGCCCTTGAAATTGAACCGTATATGGGTGCTTTGCTGCCCTGTACTCTTGTGCTTCAGGAAAACATAAATAACTCAGTAACGGTTTCTTTTTTGAATCCTGATTTGTTTGCAACTATTACCGGAAATGTAAGCTTATCTCTGCTTACCCATGAGGTATTCCTAATCATGCAGACGGTACTCAATGCCCTTTAAACTGAATTCACCGATTTAATGGATCGGTGCTTGCAGCCAAATGCATTGATTTGCCTATTTTTGCCCGGATGAAAAACAACCGGATTGTTATGGCTCCTCTGCGTGGGTTTACTGAGCGCCCTTTTAGGGAGGCTTTTGCCCGTTGTTTTTCCGGAGTCGATGCTGTAGTTAGCCCGTTTATTCCGCTGGTGCCTGTCGATTTTGTCAACCCGTCGCGTCTGGCCGACCTGTTACCCATGGGCGAAGCCATTCCCTTAATTCCTCAGGTAATTGGTAATGATCCCGGACAAATTATCCAAATGGCCGGCGTGTTGCAAGCATTTGGTTATCGTGAAATAAACTGGAACATTGGCTGTCCAATGAAGAAAATTACCCGTAAACAGCGCGGGTCGGCTCTGCTTCATGATCCAAAGCGTATCGATTCCATTTTAGAGGAAGTATTTCAGCATATCGATATTGAATTCTCTGTAAAAACAAGGCTTGGATTTAACGAAAAAGACGAATTTGAAGAATTAATCCCCGTGTTTAACCGCTTTCCCTTAAGGTCATTAACCATTCATACCCGCACGGGAGCTCAGATGTACGAAGGTTCAGCTGATCCCGTTTTTCTTATTCCCTATCTTCCTCAGTTGAAGGTAAACGAAATTATTTATAATGGGGATTTGTTTTCGATTGAAGCGGTGGAATTTGTAAAAAAAATAATGCCAGGCCTCTCATCCTGGATGATCGGACGCGGATTAATTGCCAACCCTTTTTTGGGAGAAGGATTGAAGGCGGGCGAAATGCGTTGGAACCGACCCCGATTTCTGCATTTTCATGATATCTTGTTTGATGCGGTCGGAAAAGCCTCCACCACACATACAATCCACCTGAACCGGATGAAAGGCTACTGGACGCTTTTTTCGAAAGTCTATACGTACGGTGAATCCCTGAAAGACGAAATCCTTCACGCACGCAGTGCTGCCGTACTAATGGAAAAAGCACATCAAATCATTAATAATGAATCGGTGTCATGCTGCTGATCATTTGCCGGTTCTTTTTTGCTTTTCGTATCTTTACAATCCAAATTTCTGTATAATGACTTTCGAAGATTATCTAAAATATCATATCGCAGTACTTGATGGAGCTACCGGGACGCAATTGCAAAAATTTAACCTTACTGAAGCAGATTTCCGTGGTGTGGAATTCAGTTCTCATCCGGTCAGTGTTATGGGTTGTAACGACCTGTTGTGCCTAACCAAACCTGAAGTGGTTGCTCGGGTGCACCGCGATTACCTTCTCGCCGGGGCAAATCTTATCGAAACCAACACCTTCAATGCCAACCGGATTTCCATGGAAGATTATCAACTGGAAAACGATTGTTACCGGATCAATAGGGCCGCTGCAGAAATTGCCGTAGCCGAAGCAAAATTATTTAAAACCAATAATACTACCTGTCATGTCTGGGTTGTCGGATCAATGGGACCTACAAACCGTTCGGCAAGTATTTCACCGGAAATTGAAAATCCCGGCGCACGGAATATCACCTTTGATCATTTGACAGCCGCCTATAGCGAGCAGGCAGAAGGCCTGATGGACGGTGGTGTGGATGTGTTGCTTGTTGAAACCGTATTTGATACCCTGAATTGTAAGGCAGCTCTTTTTGCCATTGCGTCATTATTCGAACAACGCAGGAAGCGAATTCCTGTGATGGTCTCCGTTACCCTCTCTGATGCTTCCGGCCGAACGTTGTCGGGCCAGGCGCTCGATGCATTCGTTATTTCTATCCTACACGCAAAACCTATTTCTATTGGGCTGAATTGTTCGCTGGGTCCGGAACAACTCCGGCCTTATGTGGCGCATCTTTCCACCATTAACCCTTGTTATCTGAGTGTGCATCCCAACGCCGGCCTCCCCGACGAACTGGGGAACTATAACCAGTCGGCGGAAACTATGGGGGCGTTTGCCCGGGAATTTGCTGCAAAAGGGTGGATCAATATAATGGGGGGATGTTGCGGTACCGGTCCTGAACACATTCGGGCAATTGCCGCTCAGGTGGCACAATTCGAACCCCGCAAGCGGCCTGAAATTCAAAATGAAACAAAACTTTCCGGCCTTGATCCCTGCGTGATCAACCAACAAAACAACTTTGTGAATATCGGAGAAAGAACCAATGTTTCAGGGTCTCGGAAATTTGCAAACCTTATAACCCATAACAAGTATTCGGAGGCATTGGCTATTGCCCGTAATCAGGTGGAAAATGGTGCACAAGTTATTGATATCTGTATGGATGATGCCCTGATTAACGCCCGTGAGGCTATGGTCACTTTTCTGAACCTTATCGCTTCCGATCCCGATGTGGCCAGATTCCCCGTTATGATCGACTCTTCATCGTGGGAGGTTATTCTGGATGGTCTGAAATGCTGTCAGGGAAAATGTGTGGTCAACTCCATTAGCCTTAAAGAAGGAGAGGAACCCTTTCTGAAGAAAGCTAACCTGTTAAAAAAAATGGGAGCCGCTATGGTCGTAATGCTCTTTGATGAAAAGGGTCAGGCCGTTGATTATCAGCGCCGAATTGAAATTGCAGAACGCTCCTTTCGCCTCCTTACACAAAAAGAAGGGGTAAACCCAACGGATATTATTTTTGATCCTAATGTTCTCGCTGTAGCTACTGGAATACAGGAACATGACGCCTATGCCCTTGATTTTTTCCGCGCTGTCCGATGGATAAAAGAAAATCTCCCGGGAGTAAAAACCAGTGGGGGTGTAAGTAATCTTTCTTTTGCCTTCCGGGGAAATAATCGCGTCAGGGAGGCAATGCATGCTGTTTTTCTTTACCATGCCATTCAGTCCGGCCTCGATATGGCAATAGTGAATCCGGCAATGCATCTGATGATAAACGATATTGACCCTGATCTTAAAGAAGCGGTTGAACAGGTGATCTTAAACCTTAACCCGGAGGCTACTGCACGGCTAACCCAGTTGGCCTCCAATGTCGATACAACACCGCTTCAACAACAACAATCTCTTCAATGGCGCGAAATGCCCCTCCCGGATCGAATAGAATATGCGGTTTTACACGGATTATCTGATTTTGTTGTACCTGATATGAATGAGGCCTTGAATGCTTATCCGCAGGCATTCACCATCATAGATGAACCCTTGATGAATGCAATGAGTGAGGTAGGCCGACGATTCAGCGCTGGTGAAATGTTTCTGCCTCAGGTGGTAAAAAGTGCACGGGCCATGCGGTTGATGGTGAACCACATCCGACCGGAAATTGAACGCCAGTCGCTGGCTTCTGAACATCAAAGAAAGGTAGGGAAAATATTGCTGGCTACAGTCAGGGGCGATGTACACGACATTGGAAAAAATATCCTTTCTGTAATCCTTTCTTGTAATCGTTTCGAAATTATTGACCTTGGCGTTATGGTTCCCGCGGAAAAAATTGTACAAAAAGCTATTGAATATAAGGTGGATATGATTGCCTTGAGCGGATTAATTACCCCTTCATTGGCTGAAATGATTGAGGTCGCTCGCCGTATGCAGGATGCGGCCCTTTCTGTCCCTCTCATGGTAGGCGGTGCAACAACTTCAGCTTTGCATACTGCGGTGAAAATAGCCCCTTCCTATACGGGCCTGATTGTGCATGCTAAGGATGCTTCCGAAGCAGCAACTCTTGCCTATTCGTTGCTCGTCGAAAAAGACAATCAGCAAAGGGTTCAGAAAATCAAAGCGGCGCAACAACGTCTTTTGTCTTCCTATAAGCAGAAATTATCTCCCCTGGTTTCACTGCAGGAAGCCCGAAAACAGCGATTTGTTATTTCATCGACCTATATACCGCCAATTCCTTATACATTTGATTTACAATATATTAAAAGAAACGCAGTGGAATTATTGCCCTGGATCAACTGGCGAATGTTTTTTGCTGCCTGGAAAGTGAAAAGTAATGCATCTTTAAAGCTGAAAAATGAAGCAATTGCTTTTATTACTTCCCATTTATCACTTTTTCGGATTGACGCATTATGTCGCATTTTTCCCGCAGCAGCATCGAATGAAACAATTTTTCTCTCTTCGCCTGATGGCCAGGGTGTGCTCGGAAAGCTGGAGTTTCCACGGCAGCTGAAGATGCCGTTCCTATCGTTGGCCGATTATGTATTGCCGTCTGACGACATTCGAAAAGATTTTCTCGGTTTGTTTGCTTCCTCAGTTCACCTTATGCAACGTATTGATGATGAATATTTGCAGCTAATGGCAGATCTGTTGGCCGATCGATTAGTTGAGGCCATGGCTGAATACCTGCATTTTGTTTGTCGTACCGAATGGTGGCGGTTTAGCAAGGAAGAGGAGCTGCCTGTTGAATGCCTGAAAGGCCACTATCAGGGGATTCGCCCAGCTCCGGGCTATCCTGCATGGCCCGACCACTCCCAAAAGAAAATATTGCTCGAAATGCTGGAAGCCGATCAACGGATAAATCTAACGTTGACCCCTCAATACAGTATGATTCCAAAAGCATCCGTTTGTGGCGTTATTCTTTCGTATCCCGGCGCTGCTTACTTTGATGCCAGAGCAAAAGGGGAGGATTAGAAGTTATTTTTTGCAAAAGTGAAATCTTGACATAAAAACGAATTTTTTTCAGATGAAAGTTATCGATAGCATTAATAAAGCCGAAAAGCCTTTCTTTGCCGTGGAGTTTTTGCCTCCACTGAAGGGACATAGTTTGTCGAATTTTGATCAGGCTTTTCAACAGATTAAAGATTTGAAACCCGCATATATCAATTTTACCTGTCATCAGAAGGAAGTAGTGTACCGTGATCGGGAAGATGGCCTGCTTGAGCGTTGTGTAGTTGCTAAACGGCCGGGCACGATTGGCTTATCGGCTGCTGTGATGTATAAATATGATATCACAGTTGTCCCCCACCTGATTTGTGGAGGGTTTTCGCGGGAAGAAACGGAAGATGCACTCATTGAATTGAATTTTCTGGGGCTGGAAAATGTTTTTGCCCTTCGTGGAGATCCACAGGTGGGGCAACGGACTTTTCTTCCTGAACCTGATGGTCATGCTTATGCTTCCGATCTCGTCCGTCAGATCAGGAACATGAATGATGGATTCTACCTTGACAGGAATATCAGAAACCCCGAGGCTTCACATTTTTGCGTGGGGGTGGCCGGCTACCCTGAAAAACACTGTGAAGCCCCAAACAGGGAAACTGACCTCATGCATTTGAAAAAGAAAGTCGACGCTGGTGCCGATTATATTGTGACACAAATGTTTTTTATCAATGAGAAATATTTCCGATTCGTCGAAGATTGTCGTTCCTATGGGATCACTGTGCCAATTATCCCCGGAATAAAACCGATAACTATGAAAAATGATGTCAACCTTCTTCCGAAAACTTTCAGTATCGATTTGCCCTCTGAGTTGTATCGCGATGTGGCAAACTGTTCAACTAACTATGAAGCACAATCGGTTGGGACACATTATGCCATACTTCAGGTTCGTGAACTTTTGGCGGCTGGTGTACCTGGAATTCACTTTTTTTCACTGGGAATGACTAAAAATATTCGTGAAATTGTTCTTAATACAATCTAATATTGGAAATTAAGCCCATAACCCGACAAAATTAACGCCTGTTTGGCGCGTTCTTTCATTAATGTAGGGTTTTAAAAACAACGGCAAAATTTTTATAGACTTGCTTCTTTAATTCCATAACGGATGTTTCACGGATTTTTGCCAATGAAAGATAGACGAGTTCAATGGCAGCAGAGTTTTCATCTGTTTCTGCAAATATTTTTGATGGATCAACACGCCGAAAAAAATCGATTGTTTTTGAGCTGATTAGGGCCCGAATCCCAAAACTGAAATATACCGGCAACCTTTCAAACTGTTTGATCGCATTGCTGTTTCCCTGAAAACCATGCATAATCCAAGGCTGCAATGGTTTGTTACGTTTATAATGTTCGAGTATTTTTTGTGTTGATTTTACATTGTGAAGAATTAATGGCTTTGAAAGTTGTTCGGAGCGCATGATATGCATTACAAACCATCTCTCCTGAACATCCATTGCGGGTCCGCGTAATTTATCCAGTCCCGTTTCGCCGATCGCAAGTACATTACGAAGAGAAAATAATTCCATTCCCGGCATTTTTTTTACGGATTCAATATACCAGGGATGAACTCCGACTGAAAAATATTGCTTACTACCCTCCGGATGTTCCCTGTCATATCCCGGGCAGTAGTTCAAAATCCGGATACAATCCGGTGACACCTCTGTGTGATGGGTATGGATATCAATGTATTTATACTCCATTGAGCAGTGAAATAATTTGTTTAATTATGTTTCGATCGGTATACGCTCTTGTCCATTCTTCTTCAGCTGACAAGCTTCCCATGGGTAATTTATTCTTGTAAATCATTTCAGAAGGAAAACTTCTGCGGCCTGATAGATGATAAATCGAGGCACCTGTATATTCCTTTAAGGCTTGAATATTGGAAATATTTATTCCGCTTCCTGGTATAATACAACAGTCGTTGCCGGCCCTGTTTCTCATTGCTTTTATCCTTTCTCTGCCCTCCCATGCAGCAGGAGCACCACCTGATGTTAGTACCCCATCAAAACCGCTGTAAAGAATGTCCTGTAGCGTCTTATTCCAATCGGCCGAAACATCAATGGCGCGGTGAAACACACATTGCATCGGACGGGCCAGTTCCAACAATTCCGTATTCCGGCGAATATCCATGTGTCCGTATTTATCGAGTATTCCGAAAACAACACCGTTCACCCCGGCCTGTCGGCAGAAATGAATATCTTTTTTCATGATTTCAAATTCAACATCGGAATAAAGGAAATCCCCTCCCCGGGGACGGATGAGGACATGCAGTGAAATTTTTAGCTTTTCCCGGGCTGAAACTATAAGTCCGGCCGAAGGTGTAGTACCTCCCTCCGGGATATTATCACATAACTCCACCCGAAAAGCTCCTCCCTCCTGCGCTTCGATGGCTGAAAACAGCGAATTGGCACATACTTCAACCTTATTCTTTTCCATTCGCCTTATTTTTAGGGTTCAATAACGACCTCATCAATAAATAGCCAGGCCGGGTTTCCTGCACCATCGTGCCAATCAGGCAGGATTCCGGCATTTTTTGCAGTAATTTTCACAAATCTGGCCGGTTGTGATTCACATGGCACAATGAAGGGAACAATCTGTAATTCTCCGGTTTTGTGATTATACTGATGTGTGCTTTTGCCAATTAAGTGGAAATCATGGTTGTTATCCGAAATGGCTACCTCCACCTCATTGGGTAGAAAAATCCATCTTAAAGGAAAAGCTAAAGCATTCAGCCGTATTTGATTAGCAATGATTTCCTTACCAAAATCAAGGGTTATTTCCATGTCTTTTCCCTTGAAACCCAGCCATTGCCCATCGGTATGGGATAACGAACCGAAAAGTCCGTTAACAAGCGTGTGTACGCCCTCACAGGTATATTTTTCATCAGGCGGATACCGAAGAACAGCCGCTTTTCCAATCGCCTGATGTAATTCAATACCTATAATACTCGTTTTTTCCTTCGGACTCCCTTCTTTGTATGCAATGGCTTTCAGCGTGGCACTGTGATCCAGAATAAATGGTGCTGTGTAGGCTGTCGATTGATCGTCGGGGAAAGTGTTATCCAGCGTGTAAAATATATTATCGGCAAAAGCTTCTGTGCTTAAGGTAACCCGGAAACTGTGCATCAGAGTATCATAATCTGTGCTAACCTCAATTTTATAGGATCCATCACTATACCGAACCCCCATGTGATCAAATCGTTTAAAAAGTGGTTTTATTCGTTCACGGAAATCATCCCACTGACTGTCCTCATGCTTTCGCCATAGCTTTTCTGAGAGTGCCGTCATTCTTGGTAATACCATATATTCCGCAAGTTCAGGGGTATCTATCCATTCGGTCCAAAGATTGCCTTGTCCACCCAGTATATGTTGTGCCTCTTCTTCTGTCAGAGCAGCAGGTTTTGGATTAAATGAATATACTTTTTTCAGTGTTGTGAACCCACCGATGGCTTCTGGCTGAAATTCGGCATCGGCCTGATAAAAATTTAAATAACAGTGGGAAATTGGGCACATGATGGCATCGTGTCCGGTCCTGGCCGCTTCAATTCCTCCTTCCGTTCCCTGCCATGACATTACGGTAGCTTCAGGTGCAAGCCCTCCCTGTAGAATTTCATCCCATCCGATTAATTTTTTCCCTTTTGATTTTAAGTATTTTTCCATTCGTTGTATAAACCAGCTTTGCAATGCCTCCACATCTTTCAGGTTTTCTTCACGCATTCGTTTCTGACATTTCGGGCATGATGCCCAGGCTGTTTTTGTAGCTTCATCTCCACCGATATGGAAATAGGGTGCCGGGAAGAGTGGAATTACTTCGTCCAGTACATTTTCCAAAAATTCAAATACCTCGTCATTTCCCGCACAGAAGATATCATCATTCGGCCAATAGCCTCCTGGCTGAACATAATACGGACCCCCTGTGCATCCCAGCGCAGGATACGCGGCAAGTACTTCACAGGAGTGACCCGGCATTTCTATTTCCGGGATGACCATAACCTGTTGTTTGGCCGCATAGGCCACGATCTCCTTGATCTCTTCCTGCGTATAAAACCCGCCATAAGTCGCTTTTTCGCCAGGCAGGGGAGGTGTTACTTCTCGCCAGGGCTCTTGTTCCCTGTCCACCCGCCATGCAGCTACTTCCTGCAATAACGGATACTTCCTGATTTCTATCCGCCAGCCATTATCATCTGTAAGATGCCAATGGAACACATTCATCTTATGAAAAGCAATCAGATCAATGTAGCGCTTGACAAATTCCACAGGGAAAAAATGTCGGCTGACATCCAGATGCATTCCTCTCCAGACATATTCTGGGTAATCTTTTATCTGTGCACAGGGAATGGGGATTTTTTTCATCGTTCCCGATTGCTCCAGCTCCGGTGGCATCATTTGGCGAAGGGTTTGAAATGCATAAAATACCCCAGCCGGAGTTGAAGCCTGTATCTGTATGTAACCGGTTTTGACGTTAAGGAAATATCCTTCCTCGTGTGTGTCTTTTTCGTCCTGTAATCGGGCGTTGATTATCAGGGTATTTGAGGATGCCCGCATTGCATCGATAGCCACTGTCGTGAGACGCAGCCCTGACCCGTTTTCAATGAAATCAATGAACCATTGCACTGTATTGGCCAGTAGTGTGTCTTGGGTATTAAATGCGATTTTTGTGGCTCTGTTAATTTCAAATTTTCCGCTTTGCGCATAACTCCTTACCGGTTTTGGAGTAATATCCAACGACTCTGGGGATGAACAGCTAAAGAAAATGAATGGCAACACAAAAAGCAGGGTAGGAAGAATGCCTTTCTTAATCATATTTTCATGGTATTAAAAAATCAAAAATAGGGAAAAACGCGGGGTATTTATATCGTTTAGATTGAATTTTTATTTTACCTCCGGATTCCTGCAAATTATTTCCTCTTCCCGGATGGTGTAAACCCAAATAACTCTTTGGCTTTTATCGATCTGGCAATGGATTTTGGAACAAAATTTTCCCATCCGGCTTTTCCATCTTCAATCATGTTTACAACCGTTTGCGAAGATAGGTTCATGTATTTTGAGTTTACCTCTTCCATATCCATGATTTTTTCCTGTTGCAGAAGATATTGATAAAGTGGCCACAGCGAATTAGTTTCCTTCATCAGCTTACACGCCGTTTTTCGTTGCTCTTCCACAGCATCGAAACCCGGATATACGTACAACTTCATGTTTTTTATAAATAAGGCCCCAAAAGCTTCCAGTATCCCGCCTTTCAAGTCTTCATAATAATGCTCCTCTAACACTTTTGATAAGGTATCAACCCCAAGTACAAGTCTAATATTCAGTATTTTGAACTGACTGAAATACTGCGCAAGTTTATAAAAGTAACGCAAATTGGACACCATCACATGCTGACCGTTTTCGTTTAATAAATCCACACGCTGTAAAAAATCCATGGCATTGAATTCGCCTTTCTGAAGCAGGTTATTTAATGTGATTTCACAAACTGAAAGCGTATTCTCCTTATCAAACGGTAACTCTTTTTTAAAGGTTTTAAAACTTGACTTTAATACATCAAATCCGGCATAGGTTATTGGCCGGAAACTGCCGCGTAAGGCAATGACATTTTTCTTATACAGCATCTCTGCCGGCGATTGAATCTTCCCATTGCGGTCAAAAAAGGTGGCTATACACATGTCGTTTTTCACTAACTGGACCCCCAAAAGCCGGTTGTCGATGTAATCAAGCTGTGGACCCGACATCCTCAACATCGTTACACGGATGCGGTCTGTAGATAAATTGTCAAGTAACGACTGTATGAAAATATTGGGCGTTTTGTAGTGCATATAACAGGCATAAATAAGATTTACACCCATAATTCCGATGGTCGATTGCTGCAGAAATGTATCATTTTCAAGTAATTCAACATGCATAACCACAACGTTTGGTTTTTGTCCCTTTTCCAACTGGAACTTCATTCCCAGCCATCCATTTCCTTCGTTGGTTTTGGTGAAATTTATTGTCGAAAGGGTGTCGGCAAATGTGAAAAACAGGGTGTTTTCTCCCCGTTTTTCCGATAATAAATGCGACAACTCGTCATATTCCTTATCCAGCATATCCGTTAATCGCTCTTCACTCACATACCTTCGGCTATGGGTCGTATCATACAGATGATCGGAGAAGGACTTATCATAGGCAGAGATGGTTTTTGCGATCGTTCCGGATGCGCCTCCCGCCATAAAAAAGAACCGGGCAACTTCCTGCCCCGCTCCAATTTCAGCAAAACTACCGTAAATATCATCTCTGAGGTTGATCCTTAATGCCTTTCTTTTTGTGGTCAGTATCTCTCGTTCCATTTGCGTGGGTTTAGCTTTTGTATCAACAAAAAATGAAACGAATAGTTGTTTTTGGTTTTGATGCCCGATTTTGACTTGTCGTAATCCTGATTTTTTCGCTATGTAAGAAGAAATATTGAGTCCCCTCCGAAAAGCGCTATTTAAATTACGCGAAGAAAATCATAAAATGGGTTAAAATTCACCATGAAGAACAATTGGTGGACACAGTGATTTATTCTGCGCATTGAGGGACGCCTAATT
>Ga0265294_10001655_pt1 | contig 29970 bp, 27 predicted proteins | sample MunlanPumphouse3_FD_192504 | JGI IMG/M metagenome (GOLD analysis project Ga0265294, IMG submission 192504) | Groundwater microbial communities from a municipal landfill in Southern Ontario, Canada - Pumphouse #3 | ecosystem: Environmental > Aquatic > Deep subsurface > Groundwater | place...
GGTTGATAAGACGACGGTAATGATCCATACGAGAATTTGCTTAAATCGGGGCTGATATTGGACTCTTTTCTTTGTTTTGCTTTCGTTCTTCATCGGCACCTTCCTTCTTTGCGTCACAACAATCCAGCAAAGAAACCAATGTATTGTCCCGAAGACAATACAATTCTGTTCTCAAAATGCGGCAGGTTTCTCTTGGGAACGGGATCTGCACTACGTGACACAAGGCTTCCATCAACAACAAAGGATTCAATGCTTCATTGCTGGCCGCCCGCAAGACCGCTTCGATCTCCAGCGTATCTGGATCGACCTGTTTCCATGTAAGCCGTTTGATCAGAGATTTCACGTCTTTTTCCACAAATTTTTTTGATTTTTTGATTCTTTTGTTGACAATAATTTTATTCTGTGAAATAAAACGCTGAAAGCTATCCTCGGATACGGCAGAACCTCCTGTGGGCAATTGGATCGCATACGCTCCATAGTCCACGATGGACGATATATTTCCTTTCGCGTGTTCTGCTTCCCGCACGGCTGTAAACATTATCCCTTCGGGCAAAGCAGCATTCCCGCTTTGAATGAGCGCGTCCCTATCGTACCGCATTTCCGTTTCGATTTCAAGATACTCGGATTCCGATTCAAATCCCAGTGACAAGGGTTGCGCCATATATATTTTGGGATGCGGATTGTAGCCCTGTGAATAAGCGAGCGATACATCCATTCTTTTCATTGCTCTGCGAAACAGTCGTTGCACATCCAGATGAGAAATATATTTCATGGGTCCGGTTTTTGTAAAACGAAAAATATATCGCATCAATACACACCTCCCAACGGACAGCAAGTGTGGGCACTGATACCGCAATCGATGCACCCGTAACGGCAGTCCTCCGTCACGCTTCCCCGCAGTGCAGCATCGTATTCCCTTCGGAAAAATTCTTTGCTGACTCCGCAGTCGATTACGTCCCAGGGCAAGCCGGCATCAGCGGGAATTTCGCTTACAGAGGGATGATGACGACCAATTCCGAATTCTTCCAACAGCGACTTCCAAATATCCGATCGAAAATATTCCGTCCATGCATCGAATCGACATCCCTTTTGCCAGGCAGCATAGAGAAGCGCGCCGATCTTTCGGTCTCCCCGTGCCATGACAGTTTCCAGATGGCTCGTGAATGAATCGTGATAACGGTATGAAACGCCTTTGATTTTCTTCAGTCGTTCCTTGAGGTAAAGATGCTTTCGGTCAAATTCCGAAACCGTATCCTGTGCGCACCACATGAAGGGCGTAAACGGCTTTGGCACAAAGTTCGATACACTCACAGAAACATTGAATCGTCCTTGATATTTCTCCCCTTTTTTCCGGGCGAGATCCATGATGCGGCCGGCCAGATCTGCGATCCCGTCCAAATCTTCATCCGTTTCCGTTGGCAGTCCGATCATGAAATAGAGTTTAACCGAACGCCATCCGAGATCGATCGCCTGGTCCAAGGCAGACAGGATCTCCGGTTCCGTCAAATTTTTGTTGATGACGTCCCGAAGCCGTTGCGTACCTGCTTCCGGTGCAAACGTAAGTCCGCTTTTGCGTACGCCTTGAATTTCCTCCAAGACTTGAAAACTGAAATTATCCAGCCGAAGAGAAGGCAGCGAAAGGGAAATCTGCTGCTTTCTGCAATCTTCCAACAATGCAGTGACCAATTCTTCGAACTGAGAATGGTCGGACGTGGACAGGGACAACAACGAAAGCTCATCCTGTCCGCTGCTGCGAAGCTGCCCCACGGCGAGATCACGAATCCTTTCTTTGGTTCGTTCCCTCACGGGCCGGTAAATCATCCCGGCCTGGCAGAAGCGGCACCCTCTGCTGCACCCGCGAAAAATCTCGACAGCTGCCCGGTCGTGTACGATTTCAATAAAAGGAACGATCGTGTCGGTCGGAAACGACACTTCGTTGATATCGGGCAGAATGGCTTTCATCACTCTGTCGGGGGCTCGTTCGTTCCGTTTTTCGTGGCGGAGATAGTGACCGTTTTCGGAATAGACGGGTTTGTAAAAAGCCGGAACATACACGCCGGGAAGCAAACAGATCTCTTCCAGAAACGACTGTTTTGATCTTCCTGATTGCTTTCACAGCCGATGTTTTTCGCAGATTTCCGGCAGCAGTGCTTCACCGTCACCGATCAACACCACATCCAGAAAATCAGCCAATGGCTCGGGGTTGAAAGCACAGGGTCCTCCTGCGATGATCAGGGGGTCCGTTTCGTTTCGCTCATCCCGGCGGATCGGAATTTTTGCCAAGTCCAACATATTGATGATATTCGTGTAAGACAACTCATACTGCAGCGTGAACCCGACGATATCCATTTGGGACAAAGGAGTCTTGGTTTCCAGCGTATAAAGAGGAAGCTCCGCTTTGCGCATTTCTTCCTCCATGTCCGCTGCCGGTGCAAAGACGCGTTCGCAGTACGTGTGGTCGGTCCGGTTCAAATGATGATAGAGGATCTGAAGGCCCATGTAAGACATCCCGATCTCATAGCGATCGGGAAAGCAGAAGGCAAAGCGTGTGTACGCCCCCGCCGGATCTTTCCGAATGCTGTTCCATTCGCCACCGATATATCGCGCAGGCTTTTCGACGCGCAATAATATTGTTTCCAGCTCTCGTTCAAGATGCATATTTCACCTATTCGTCCCAGTATTCAAAATCGTAATCGATCACGCGAATCACATCTCCGTCTCGGAGACCCATTTCTTTCAAACGGTCGATGGCGCCCTTTTCTTCGATGTATCTATGCAGATAACGCAAGGATCCGGAATCATTGAAATTCGTTGAATTCAATATCTTTTCCAGTTGTTTTCCGCTCAGAATGTATTGAGACCCCTCTTTACGTATAAAGATCTCCCGATAGTCTTCTTCTTCCTCCGGATGCTTCGGATCATAGAATTCCGGTACTTCGGACGGCTCTTCCAAATCCGTTTTCTGAAGGAGTTTGTACGTTGCGGCCATCAGCGCTTCGATGCCATCTCCGATGGGTGCACAGATCGGATAGACAGTGAGACCTTTTTCGGTGATCGCTTCTTCGAACGCACGATAGACCTCGGGATCGGTCAGATCGGTTTTATTCGCCGCCACGATCTGCGGCTTCTGCGCCAGTTTCTTGCTGTATGCCAGCATTTCTTTGTTGATCCTCTCAAAATCCTTCAGCGGGTCTCGTCCTTCCGATCCTGCCACATCGACTACATGGATCAGCACCTTGGTCCGTTCGATATGCTTCAAAAAATCCAAACCCAGGCCGAGTCCTTGGGAAGCGCCCTCAATCAGACCGGGAATATCGGCGATCACAAACGAACTGTCGAATAGGTGCACGACGCCCAGGTTCGGTGTGGTCGTTGTAAAGTGATAATTTCCGATCTTGGGAGATGCGCTCGTCGCTACGGAAAGAAGTGTGGATTTTCCCACGTTGGGGTAGCCGACCAGCCCCACGTCGGCGATGAGCTTTAACACCAGCTCGATCTCCTTTTCCACCGGGAATCCGCCTGCTTCCGCAAAATTCGGAGCCTGTCGTACGGAATTTTTGAAGCGGACATTCCCGCGACCGCCGCGACCGCCTCTTGCGGCGATCACCCGATCATCGTGGGTCTTCAGGTCTTTCATGACTGCCTTCGACTTTGCATCGATTACCAGGGTGCCCACCGGCACTCTGACGTAAAGGTCTTCTCCGTTTTTGCCGAATTGCTTCTTTTTCCTCCCGTCTTCCCCGCTCTGTGCTTCATATTTTCTTTTATAACGAAAATCCATCAGCGTTCTCAGGTTTTCGTCGGCAACGATCACCACATCCCCGCCCTTGCCGCCGTCTCCTCCATCCGGTCCGCCCTGAGGAACAAAAGGTTCTCGACGAAAAGAGACGGAACCGTTGCCGCCTCTGCCGGATGTAATCAATATCTTTGCTCGATCCACAAACATCATTTCTTCTCGATTCCAAAGAAAAGAAAACCCCTATGTACTCATAGGGGCCTTTTCTTACGCTTCCTGGGAATAAACGCTTACCTGTTTCCGTTTCTTGTCTTTTCTCTCGAATTTGACAACTCCGGATTCCTTTGCAAACAGCGTATCGTCTCCGCCAATACCCACGTTGTTTCCCGGATGGAACTTCGTTCCTCTCTGTCGAACCAGAATGGTACCGGCATTCACAAACTGACCGTCAGCCCTTTTGACTCCTAAACGTTTCGATTCACTATCGCGACCGTTTTTGGAACTGCCGACTCCTTTTTTACTTGCCATGGTTCTTCACCTCCTTTGTTGAAGTGGGATTATTGCATTGCAGCTTCGATCGTTTCGATGATCACTGCATTCGTTGCTTTTTCGTCGATCTCGATCCCGTTGATAGTGGCATATTCGATGAGTTCTGCCTTTTTCATGGATTTGATCGATCCTTTTGCGGCAGGCTCCGTATCATTGACTGTATCCCCGCCGTTGGCGGCTTTCGTAATCTCTTCGATCTCCACCATGGTATACGGTTGTCTGTGACCCTGCTTTTTCCTGTAATCTTTTTTGGCTTTGTACTTAAAGGTAACGACCTTTTTCGCCTTGCCGTTTTCTACAACGGTTCCGGACACAAACGCACCTTCGACAAAAGGATTTCCGATCATCGTTCCCGCTTCGTCGCTGATCAGCAGGACTTGGTCCAACTTGATGCTTTGGCCTGCTTCCCCGGCTAACCTCTCCACGGTGATGACGTCGCCTTTGGAAACGCGGTACTGTTTTCCGCCCGTTTTAACGATTGCATACATAAACATAACCTCCTCTATCCGTCTCGCCCGTATGGGTGGCATCTGCACTTACGATACCCACTCAGAGCGGCAACATTGGTAATATATCACAGGTCGACATGCGTGTCAAACACTATTTCTTATCCGCAGCATGACCCGTTGTTCATGATTCTTCCAGTATCACACCGTCTTCGTCGGTAATCAGAGCAGACAGATCTTCTTTATGGTTGACCTTCACCGGCTTGATGTACATCTTGATGATCGCATCTTCCAATTCCTGAAGAATCTCGAGATTTTCGTTGAGGTAATTCTTCACATTCTCGCGTCCCTGCCCGATTCGATTTCCGTTGTAACTGTACCAGGCGCCGGATTTTTCCACGATTCCCGCTTCCGCCGCGCAATCGAGCACATCGCCTGCCTTGGAGATTCCCTGTCCGTACATAATATCGAATTCCGCCATTTTGAAGGGCGGGGCCACTTTGTTCTTTACGACTTTGACGCGCGTTCGGTTCCCGATCATCTGATCACCGCTCTTGATGGTTTCGATGCGACGCACATCCAGTCGCAAGGAAGAATAGAATTTAAGTGCGCGGCCGCCGGTCGTCACTTCGGGATTCCCGAACATGATGCCTACTTTTTCTCTCAGCTGATTGATGAAAACCACGGATGTTTTGGTCTTGTTGATGACTCCTGTGAGTTTCCGCAGCGCTTGGGACATGAGCCTTGCCTGAAGCCCCATGTGGCTATCCCCCATCTCTCCCTGGATCTCTGCTTTCGGTACCAGCGCAGCCACGGAGTCGATGACGACGACGGCGATCGCTCCGCTCCGAACCAGCATCTCGCAAATCTCCAGTGCATCTTCGCCGGTGTCCGGTTGGGAGACCAGAAGTTCGTCTATATCCACACCCAATGCTCTGGCGTATTCGGAATCCAGGGCATGCTCCGCATCGATAAAGGCAGCTTTACCGCCTGCTTTCTGCGCTTCCGCGATAATGTGCAGCGCCAGTGTGGTTTTGCCGGAGGATTCCGGGCCGAATATTTCCGTTACTCTTCCTTTGGGAACGCCGCCGACACCGCAGGCGATATCCAGCGTGACGGATCCTGTCGAAATCGCTCCCACGTTGAGTCTGGCGCTGTCGTCCCCCAATTCCATGATGGTCCCTTTTCCGAATTTTTTATCGATTTGAAGCAAAGCTGCTTCCAGCGCCTTATCTTTGTCAGAAGTTTTTTCCTTCTTCGCAGTTGCCATGGTTTCCTCCATTCTGCCTGGAGCGTGGTGCTCCTGTGTCAATACGGCCGATAAGAACAAATGTTCTCATGCCATCATAAAACAAAATCAGCCATTCGTCAATACTTTGTTCGATCATATTTTACATATATTACCATATTTAGATTCTTGTGTCAATCCTCCCGAAAGAGCGTTTTATACAAAACAAGAAACATGTGCATCACAGCGTTGCTTCGAATATAGCGACGATTGGAATTGCGCAGTTGGTACCGATAGCTTCGAACTTCCCCGCGATGACGCAATCCGATATAAATCAGCCCTACGGGCTTTTCGGCGCTGCCGCCGTCGGGTCCCGCAATCCCTGTAATCGAGAGGCATAAGTCGCTTCGGCTCGCGCGGTACAGGCCGTCGGCCATCTCTTCGGCAACCTGGGAACTCACAGCTCCGTATTGCGCCAAAGTTTCGGCTCGGACCCCCAATTCCTGCATCTTTGCTTGATTGCTGTACGTCACGATTCCCCGGTCGAAAACAGCAGATACGCCCGGCACATCGGTTACAGCTTTGGAAAACGCTCCGCCGGTGCAGGATTCCGCCACCGACAAACTCAAGCCGTCCTGTAGCAATTTGCGCAAGACGATTCGTGAAAGATCCTCATCCTCCTCGCTGTAGATGAAGGGACCGATGCGCTCCCGTACTTTGGCAAGCATTTCCGATACAGCCGCCTCCGCTTCTGCCCGGGTCTTCCGCTTGGATGCAATCCGCAGTGTGGATTCGTGATCCTTGGCATACGTAGCCAACGTGGGATCCGTCTGACTGTTGATGAGATCCAGAAGGCGTGTTTCCAGCATGGATTCTCCCAATTCGAAGACACGCAGCGTCTTATAGAAAAGCGCCCCGTCGCTGCGATTCTCAAGAAAGGGTCTTACTTGCTGTTCAAACATAGGAACCATTTCCTTTGGAGGACCGGGCATGGAAACGATCAGCTTTCCGCTTTTTTCCAAAGCAAATCCCGGGGCTGTTCCGTTGGGATTGGGGAAGACCGTTGCGTTTTTGGGGAAATTCGCCTGTTTCAGATTGTTTTCCGTCATGGGGCGATCGTATCGTTTGAAGTGATTCTGCAAAATCTCCAACTGTTCCGGAAATGTGATGATCTCCTCACCGAAGGCTTCGGCAATCATTTCCTTGGTCAGGTCATCCTGTGTGGGCCCGAGACCGCCGGTCGTGATGATCATGTCGCAATCCACATAAGCGTGGCGAATCATGTCCTTCAGGCGGAGGGGATTATCCCCTACCGTCATATGGTACATGACGTCGATTCCCATTTCATTCATTTGCTGTGATAAATAGACTGTGTTTGTGTTGAGAATCGATCCAAACAACAGTTCGGTTCCGACGCTCAGAATGGTGCATTTCATCCGTTTGTGCCTCCGTTTACGAATTGAATATTTTTCGATTGTGATAAATATATTCCACGCCGGACAAGACGGTCATGATCACAGATGCCCACAAAAATAGCTGTGCGGCGACAGCGATCCACTCCGGCCGGTTGAGTATGAGCAGCGGAACGGCAATCATCTGAAGGCCCGTTTTGATTTTCCCCGTGGTTCCGGCAGCGATCACAAGCCCTTCCGACGCAGCTACCGTACGCATCCCTGCCACCGTAAACTCTCTTGCAAGGATCACGATCAGCATCCACGCGGGAATCGTACCGTTTTCGACCATGCAACAAAAAGCGGAATAGACAAGCACTTTATCCGCCAAGGGATCCATGATTTTCCCGAAGTTTGTAATCAACCGGTATTTCCGTGCCCAATAGCCGTCCAGGTAATCCGTAAAGGATGCAGCCAGAAATACAGCCAGTGCGGCTGTTGTATTCCCCTGCATATAGAGAACCACAAATACGGGAACAAGGACCACGCGTGCCACAGTGAGCTTATTGGGCAGATTCATGAGTCACCTCCGGTTGGGCCACACCTGTCAGATCGTAATCAAAAGCATCGGTCACGAGTACCGGCACGATGTCGCCCGGCTTCAGCGCACGGTCCGAAGTAAAAAGAATGCCGTTGTCGATTTCCGGAGCATCCCGATAGGTCCGGCCGCCGAAACTTCCGTCGTCAAAGGGTTCATCCACCAGAACATCCAGCGTCTTCCCGATCATTCGGCGATTGCTTTCCAGCGAAATTTCTCTTTGCCGGGCCATGATACGATCTCGGCGTCGCTCCCGGACATCTCGTCGAACCTGCCGGGGAAGAGCCGCTGCCGGGGTGCCTTCCTCTTTGGAATAAGCGAAAACGCCTAGCCGTTCAAACCGCATTTCATCGACGAAGTCCATCAGTTCGGCGAAATCCTCTTTCGTTTCTCCGGGAAAACCGACGATTAACGTGGTCCGCAACACAATTTCCGGCACTTGTTCACGTAATTTTGTTATCGTCTTTCTGATGGAACTGTTTGTGGAATGCCTGTTCATCTTCCGAAGAATGGAATCACTGCTGTGTTGAAGCGGAATATCTATATAGTTGCATATTTTCGGCTCTCTTCGAATCAACTCGATCAATGCATCCGTAATGCGATCTTCGTAACAATACATCAGTCGGATCCAAGAAATCTTCTCGATACGACATAAGTCTTCCAGCAGACGGATAAGATGACCTTCGCCGGGCAGATCACATCCGTATGCCGTTACGTCCTGGGCAACGACGACCAGTTCCCTGCAGCCCGCTTCTGCCAACGCCTCAGCTTCTTTGATGATCTCGAACGCTTTTCGACTGCGGTAACACCCCCGGATGGAAGGAATGCTGCAGTAACTGCAGACATTGTTGCATCCTTCCGCAATCTTGATCGGCGCCGTATGCACCGGTCCGTCTGTGATTCGACACCCGATCTCCTCATACAACGTTTCACAGGAACTCTGAAAGACACGCGGCCCTTTTGACTTTCCGTTCAAGATGTCAGGCAGTCTGCTGTAATCGTTCACACCCAAAAAAAAGTCCGCTTCCGGAATCAGTTTCGCCAGTTGTTCTCCGTAACGCTGCGAGAGGCAGCCGCTGACAATCAGCAGCTGATGTGCTTTTTTCTCCGCAGCCAGCGCCAGAATGGTGTCGATGGATTCCTGTTTGGCGTCCTGGATAAAGCCGCAGGTATTGACCATGATCACATCCGCTCCGGCTGCATCACCTGTCAACCGATGCCCTTTGCTCACAAGCAGGCCTGCGGTGCTCTGACTGTCGACTGTATTTTTATCGCAGCCGAGTGTTTTCATATAGATCTTCAATCACGAAACCTTTCTGTTACTGATCTTTTGCCTGCTCTTCCAACAGAAGAAACTGATCCAGAGACATCAGTACTTTTCTGGGTCTGGATCCATCGGACGGACCGATGATGCCGCGTTCCTCCATCATATCCACCAGGCGGGCCGCACGATTGTAACCGATCCTGAATCGACGCTGCAGCATGGACACCGATGCCTGTTCGGCACGAACCACGGTTTCGATGGCGTCTGTGAGCAGTTCGTCGGCTTCCTCTTCGTGGCGTCCGCCGCCGGAACCGACGCGATCGATGGCGGCGATCACGTCTCCTGCGTATTCCGGCTCGGGCATATGTTTTTCCATATAGCTGATAATACTGTGCACTTCCGCATCGGAGATGAAACAGCCCTGCACCCGCAGAGGCTTGCCCAGGCCCTGAGGACTGAAAAGCATATCTCCCTTCCCCACCAGCTTTTCGGCGCCGCCCATATCCAGAATCGTTCTGGAGTCGAACTGGGAAGACACAGCGAAAGCGATTCTGGAAGGAATGTTGGCCTTGATCACACCTGTAATGACATCTACGGAAGGACGCTGCGTGGCAACGATCAGATGCATGCCTGCGGCACGAGCCATTTGCGCCAGTCTGCAGATCGATTCTTCCACCTGGGACGGCGCAATCATCATTAGGTCCGCCAACTCGTCGATGATCATGACGATCTGGGGCAAGACAAGCGCATCCTCCCCCTTCGCGCGGACCGATTCGTTGTAGGAGTCCAGATCCCGAACGCCTTCCTCCGCAAATTTTTTATAGCGGTCGGTCATTTCCGAAACCGCCCAACTCAATGCGGCAGCTGCTTTCTGCGGTTCTGTCACAACAGGAATCAACAAGTGAGGTATTCCGTTGTAATTCCCGAGTTCCACGACTTTTGGATCGATGAGCAGGAGCTTGACTTCCTCCGGCTTTGCACGATATAAAATACTGATGATCAGCGTGTTGATGTAAACCGACTTTCCGGATCCGGTAGCTCCTGCGATCAACAGATGAGGCATATCCTTGAGATCGGTAACGATGCAGTCTCCCGAAATTCCTTTTCCGACCGCCACGGCGATCTTCGATTTATGCTGGCGAAACTCTTTGGATTCGATGAGCTCCCGCAGAACGACTTTATTGATGGATTCATTTTCCACCTCGATGCCGATGGCTGCTTTTCCCGGAATCGGTGCTTCGATCCGGATGCTCTTTGCCTTGAGATTCAGTGCGATATCATCTGCCAAACGTACGATACTGGCCACTTTTACGCCTGCGCTGGGTTGGATTTCGTACCGGGTGACCGTAGGGCCTTTTACCACATTGAGCACACTGGCGCTGACCCCGAAGCTGCTCAGCGTCTCTTCCAGCAGTTTTGCTTTGTTCTGGAGTGTGCTCTTTTCAAAGGTTCCCCGAATCATTTCCGGTTTTTTCAACAGATCAACGGGAGGAAACCGATAGACCTTTTCCGCAGGTGTCTTGCTTTCCTCCTTTTCCTCAAAAGGGCTCTTGGCCTTGCGATCCGGAGCTACAGGACTGCCCTCCAGCCCAAACCCTTCCGACGTTTTCTTTTTGCCGTCGCCGAAGAGCGTTTCATCGGTGACGTACTCGATGATCTTTTTGTGCCTGTCCGTCAGTTCCTGCGGCTCTTTGGCCGGATTCAGGCCGATGGTTTCCGGTGTAAACCGCGGCAGAGATTCTTCCTCGGGCATGGCTTTGAATTCTTCTCCGCTGATGTGTATGTCGGGAGCGCCCCGAGTTTCTTCTCTTTCCGGTGCCCGTTCTTCTTTGGCACGCTCCGAGGCCTCTTTGACTTTTCTTGCTCTTTCCAGTTCTTCTTCCATGCGCTGGCGTCCGGTGCCCTGAGCGCTTTTTTCGATGATCGAGCGGTTGATGGCCAACTGTTCTTCCTTCGTTTGCCGGGATGCCATTCGTTTGATTTTCCAGCTGTCGAAAAAAGTGGCAAGAGGGGTGTCGATGATGAACAGCAGCGTGATCATGATTCCGACGACGGAAACGATGTACAATCCTGCTTTGCCCACCGATTTCACCAGCAGGGATGCGGGAAGGATCCCCAGGACGCCGCCGTTTTCTGCGCCTGCTGCAAAGATCTGTCGCAAGGCCGCTATGCTCATCGTATCGTTCGCCTGCGGGTAGAACGACGCGTTGATCACCGAAGCAAAAAGAAACAAAAGAATCAGACACAGGATCGACCGAAACGTCATATACGACGCTTTTCTGGAAAATACCAGTATGCCGTATAAAATCAAATAATAAGGCAGGCCGTAGGCGATCCGCCCGAAACATCCGAACAACAACACCTGCACGAAATGACCGATCTCACCGGTTGCCTCCGTCTGCAGACTGATGGCAAAGAACGTACCGATTGCGATCAGAACGATTGCCCAGATCTCGTCGTGCATGCGCTTTTTCCGTTGCAGCACTTCCTGCTTTTCTTTTTCTTTCGCCTGGATTTTCTCTTTTTCTGCTTTCCGTGCAGACGTCTTTTTCGAAGAGGCTGATGCTGTTGATTTGCCCTTCCTGGTGTTCGGCATATTGGTTCCTCCGTGTGCTTTCGACAAACAACTGTCGCCCATCCGCTTTCATTGAAATCGTCACGATCATGTTATCACAATTCCGGAGGCTCTGCAATTCGCTTCGCTACCGATCATTACGGCCGGATCGCCGAATTCAACTTGTATTCTGTGTTTTGTTGTGTATATAATTATGTTTAAACTACGGTAAACAAAAACATTATATACCGACAAGGAGGTGTCGTAAATGAATAAAAAACCCACTATCGCCGTCGTGGGAGCCACCGGGCTGGTGGGAACCACTTTCCTGAAGATCCTGGAAGAACGTGCGTTTCCTTTCGAGAACCTGTATCTGATGGCCAGCGCCAAATCAGCCGGGAAATCCATTCGATTCAGAGGGGTCGAATACGTCGTCGAAGAACTCGGTGAAGACTCGTTCCGAAAACCCATCGACATTGCTCTCTTTTCGGCAGGTGCCGGTATTTCTCTGAAATACGCCCCGATTGCAGCGGCCTCCGGCTGCATCGTTGTAGACAACAGCAGCGCTTGGCGAATGGATCCGGACGTCCCGTTGATCGTCCCTGAAGTAAATCCCGAAGCTGTGGAAAAGGCAACGAAGGGGATCATCGCAAACCCTAACTGTTCTACGATCCAGGCAATGTTACCGATCAAAGCGCTGCACGACGCATATAAAGTCCGACGCATTGTATATGCGACCTACCAGTCGGTATCCGGAGCAGGGGTCAAAGGCCTTCGCGATTTGGAGGAGGGATTGAAAGGAAATGACATCTGCAAGGCTTTTCCCCACCCCATCGCAGGCAATTGCATCCCGCACATCGACGTTTTTCTGGATAACGGGTACACGAAAGAAGAGATGAAAATGGTCAATGAGACACGGAAGATCCTGGGAGACGAATCGATCCAGATTACTGCGACTACCGTCCGGGTCCCGGTGCGCGGCTCTCACAGCGAATCGATCAATCTGGAATTCGAACGGCCTTTCGACTTGCAGGATGCAAAAGCAAAGCTCGCGGCTATGAGTGGGCTTGTTGTCCTCGATGATCCGGCAACCAACACTTATCCGCTGGCTAGGGATGCGGAAGGAACCGACGAAGTCTATGTGGGACGAATTCGTAGGGATTTCAGTGTGGAAAGCGGCCTCAACCTCTGGTGCGTAGCCGACAATATTCGGAAGGGCGCAGCAACCAACACGGTGCAAATCGCAGAACTGCTTATCAAATAGTGCGAAGTCATGTATACTATTGTCGTCAGCTATTCCACAATCCGAATCACATAAACTTGGAATTTAGAGGAGAAGAAACATGCAAAGAGCAGACGCCGGCCTCGGGTTCATCATGCAGTACGAAAACGTCGCTTGGTTTCAGGACGGAAAAGTGCGTATTTTGGACCGTCGCATCTATCCCATCCGCACCGAATACGTTACGTGTCAGAAACACGAAGAAGTAGCACAAGCCATCGCCGACATGGTAACCCAGAGCGGAGGCCCCTATACCGCGGCCAGCATGGGGATGGTTCTGGCCTGTTACGAATCCGAAGCGATGAAGGAAGCCGATCGACTCGCTTATTTAAAAAAAGCAGCCTATACCCTTTCCCATGCGAGACCGACCACCTCCGCAAAAATGGAACGTTTCACCGGCAGCATCCTGAATGCCGCTGCGAAGGCCATGCGCGAAGGCGGCGACGTGGTGGACGCAGCCAGAGAAAAAGCTGTTCAAGATCTGAACGATCGATACAACCGCTTCGAACCTGTCGGTGAAATCATCGCTTCGTTGATCCCGAAAAACGGAACAATCCTCACACAATGCTGGGCGGAAACCGATATCGCCATGACTCTGCGTGCCTGCCGCAACCAAGGGAACGAGATCAAAGTCATCTGTGCGGAGACAAGGCCCTATTTTCAGGGGGCCCGTCTCACTGCCAGTTGCGCCCGCGATATGGGCTTCGACGTGACGGTCATCTGCGACAACATGCCCGCATACACGATGAAAATGAAGAAGATCGATCTGTTCACTTCCGCAGCGGATGTGATCAGCTGCGACGGCTATGTCGTGAACAAAATCGGAACGTTCCAGATCGCACTGGCCGCCGATTACTGGGGTGTCCCCTACTACGCCACGGGAAACCCCAACGCCGCGCACCCGACGATCGACACCGTCACCATCGAAGAACGGGATCCGGAGCTGGCGCTGCACGCCATGGATGTCAAACTGACCCTGGAGGGCGTCAAGGGATACTATCCGGCTTTCGACATCACACCGCCGGAACTGATCACCGGAATTGCCACGGTCAAAGGACTCATGAAACCCGACGAACTTTCCGGCTATTTTGCGTAACAGGAGGAACCGAGCATGTACACAGCTGAATCCATCATCCCTTATGCCGTCGATCGATTGCCGAAATTTTTTTCCAAGGATGCGAAATTGGTATCCGAAGAGATCGGCGACGGAAACATCAATTATGTGTATCGAATCAAAGATGAAACATCCGGAAAATCTTTGATCGTGAAACATGCGGAAAACGAACTTCGCATCTACAAAGCCCGTTTTGTCGGGACGGACAGAAACCGGATCGAATACGAAGTGCTGTCGTTCCAACGTCGCCTTGCACCTGAATACATACCGGAGCTGTATCTCTACGACGATGAAAATAAAAACATCTTCATGGAAGATATGCAGGGATACGAGAACATGCGCTATGAGCTGTGTGCGCATAAAATATTCCAATACGCGGCAGAACACCTGGCAGATTTCTGCGCCAAAGTATTGATCAATACAACGGATACGGTGGTCGGCGCTATGGACAAAAAGGAACTGGTCAAACGATACATCAATGTGTATCCCTGCGAAATCACGGAACGGCATGTTCTGACAGAACCGTATCAGGATCTGGAAGAAAACGGTGTCTGTCCGGCTAACGACGCATTTATGCGGAAGATGATTTACGAAAACGACGCACTCAAAGCCCGGGTCGGGATCCTGAAGGATCGTTTTCAGACCAAGGCCCAGGCGCTGATTCACGGAGACTTGCACACAGGTTCGATTTTCGTGACTCCCGAGCGAACCTGCATCCTGGACCCTGAATTTGCTTTCTACGGACCCATCGGCTATGACACCGGCAATTTTGTCGCCAACATGATCTTTGCCTATGCCAATGCCCGGGTCACCATGGAAGACGGGCCGGAAAAGACAGCGTATATCGATTGGATCCTTCGTACCATAGAATCTTTTACCGATCGATTCGTTTCGAAGTCTTTGCAGATCCTCAGAAATCAATCCAAAGATTTCATGATGCAATCCGAGGAGTTCTTCGCACTGTATATCAGAGACATCCTCGAAGATACCGCAGGGTACGCCGGAACCGAATTGATCCGCAGGATCGTGGGAAGTTCTGGCGTCCGGGATATCAAATCCATCCCGGACGAATCGGGCAAGGCCAGAGCTGAAATGATCTGCCTGAAGGCCGGAATCCACTTCATCATGCACCCGGATCGGTTTACAACCGGCACAGCGTATACGGAATATCTGCGCTCCCTATGATCTGCAACCGGAGGTTCTGGTGCTTATCGAATTGCTCTCCAAAAGAAGCCCCGGGAATCGATCCGGGGCTTCTTTTTCTGTTCACTGCTGCACCACATTATCCAGTGATGCCACGGCCTTTTCCACCTGCTCTGCCAGGTCCGATTCCGAGCCGGAATTGTCCAAGATCAGGTCAGCTCGAGCGATCTTTTCCTCTTCGCTCATCTGGAGCTTCATGCGGGCCAGCACTTCCTGCCGTCGACTGTGATCCCTCCGGACGACTCTTTTGAGGCGAATATCTTGCGGCGCGGTGACCAGCCATACCTCATCCGTATATTTATCCCATCCGGCTTCGTACAGCATCGGTACATCAAAGAAACATGCATCCACTTCTCCGGACATGCGCAAATGGTTGAAATATTCCAGCGCACGCACCAAGATCGCAGTCTGAACGAGTTCATTGAGCCTGCGCGTACCGTGCTGAGAGTCGAACGCAAGGTCGGCCAGTTTCTTTCGATCCATGGTGCCGTCTTCCCGTATGATTTCAATGCCGAACTCCCGTACCAACAACCGCAGCAGCGGCGAGCCCTTTTTACAGACTTCGCGCGAGAGTTCATCTGCATCCACGACGGTGTATCCGCGCTCTTTCAACAACTCGGAAACAGTACTTTTTCCTGATCCGATGCCTCCGGTCAATCCAATAATTTTCATGTTGTCTCCTACTTCAGTAAGTACCAGTTTTCTCCTTCATTCAACGACACGTCCATTGTCACGGTCAGCTCTGCCGCCCCTTTCATAGAGTCTTCCAACAGTCTGCGCACTTTCTCCGTCTCCGTGCGATGCGCCTGTATGATCAGTTCGTCGTGGATTTGGAGAATCAGAGCCGACTTTGGGCAATCCCGCTTCAATGCATCGTAGGCCTTGATCATCGCCAGCTTAATGATATCTGCTGCGCTTCCCTGGATCGGTGTGTTCATAGCCAACCGCTCTCCCTGCTGCCGGACCGTAAAAGCGGATGCATTGATCTCCGGAATCGGGCGTTTGCGGCCAAACATCGTCGTTACATAGCCCTTCTCACGGCATTCCCTGATCGTCGTGTCCATGAAAGTTTTGACCTGCTCATACTTGGCAAAATACTCGTTGATATAGTGCTCGGCCTGTGCCCGGCTGATGGTCAGTTCGTTTGCCAGACGAAATCCACCCATACCGTAGATCACACCAAAATTCACCGCCTTGGCATCGGAACGCATGCCATCGGTCACTTGGTCTTCCGGAACGCCGAACACTTTCGATGCCGTAATCCGATGGACATCAAGCCCTTTGTTGAATCCTTCGATCAACGTGGGATCCTGAGACATGTGTGCCAGCACACGCAGTTCGATCTGCGAGTAATCTGCGCCGACCAGAATGTAGTCCTGACTTTCCGCAACAAAAGCTTTTCGAAGCTGTCTGCCCAACTCCTGTCGAATGGGGATGTTCTGCAAATTGGGCTCTGTACAGCTGATCCGGCCTGTGGCCGCCACCGTCTGCTGAAAGTGAGCATGGATCTTTCCGTTTTCATCGATGAGCGGGATCAATCCTTCCACATAGGTGCTGTTCAACTTGGTCAGCGTCCTGTACGAAAGCACCTTTTCCACGATCGGATGATCCGGCGCCAGCTTTTCCAGGATTTCCGCATGGGTGGCGAATCCGCGTTTTGTTTTCTTGGCGCCCGGGAGATTCAATTCTTCGAACAGGATCTGTCCCAGTTGTTGGGGAGAGTTGATATTGAATTCCCGTCCGGCCGATTCGTGGATCTCTGTTTCCAGCGCATGGATGTCTTTTTTTAATCTGTCTCCGAATTCCTTCAGTGCGGCTTTGTCCACTTTCATGCCCTGCACTTCCATATCGGCAAGGATTCTGCATAAAGGAAATTCTATCGTATATAAGACTTCTTCCAGTTCCTGTTCACGAATCTGTTCTTTCAACATATCCTTCAGTTGATTCAACATGTGGAGCTTGGTCCCGACGGCCCGGAGACGTTCCCCTTCCGGATCATCCGCAAAGAAACCGATCTGCTCTTCCCGATCATCACTGCCCTCGTAGTCCTTGTGGAAGGTCTCGTACAACAGTGTTTTGAGACTGAGAGATCTCTTGTTGGGAGACAGAATGTACTGGGCGAGTGCGCAGTCGAACTTCGTGTTGAAGTTCCCGATATCCACTCCTTGCGACATCAGCACATAGTAAACCCGCTGAAGATCGAATCCGATGAGATCCAGCGATTTTCCGGAAAGGACTTCCCGCAGTAATTCCGGAAGCTGTGACGTGCCGGGCATGTAGACGCACGTTCCGTCAACCAACCATTCGATACCGTCTAACGATGGCTTTCGCGTATGGCTGTCATCACTTTGCACGTCAATGACCACATCCTTTGCATTGTCCAGTTCCTTCAGCCATTTGCGCATATCTTCGTCCTGATCGATTCGCCGGGCAGGAGGAAATGGCGTATCGTTCGGCGCACGGTCTTCTTCGGATTCGTACATCCCCTCTTTTTCCTGTTCCATCAGGTTTTTCATGTGCGTTCTGAATTCCAGGCGGCGATACAATTCGATCAGTTCATGGATATTCGGCGACTGCATGCGGCATTCTTCCAATGTGAATGACAGTGGAACCCGGGTAAAGATCGTAGCCAGGCGCTTGCTCATCAGTGCAACGGTTGCATGTTCCTGCATTTTCTCCCGAAGCTTGGGACTTTCGATCTGATCGATATGGTCCAGCAGATTTTCGATGCTTCCGAACTGGCGGATCAGCTTGACGGCAGTCTTCTCTCCCACGCCGGGCACACCCGGAATATTGTCGGAGGGATCTCCCCGCAAGCCTTTGTAGTCGATAAACTGAATGTGGCCGAAGCCGAATTCTTCCTGCATGGCCTCTTCGTCGTAGGAGGCAAATTCGGAAATTCCTTTTTTCGTGATGATGACCGTAGTTTGATCATTGGCCAGCTGAAGCGCGTCTTTATCTCCTGTGATCACGTAGGCCTGGATGCCTTCCTCTTCCGATTTCTTTGCAACGGTCCCGATGATATCGTCCGCTTCGTAGCCATCCAGTTCATACATCCTGATGTTCATGGCAGAGAGAATATCTTTCAGCAGCGGAAGCTGCATTGCCAGCTCGGGAGGCATTTTCTGACGACCCGCTTTGTATGCATCGTATTCCTGATGACGAAACGTGGGTGCCTTTCTGTCCCATGCGACTAACATATGGGTAGGTTCATAGTCGTTTCGTATCTTCTGCAGCATACTTAAAAACCCGTAAATACCTTGAGTATACAGGCCTTCTTTGGTGATCATCGGACGCTGGATTGCATAATATGCCCGGTTCACCAGGCTGTTGCCGTCGATGATTACAATTCGTTCTCGCTCCAATTGAAACTCCTGACGTTCGAATAGGATAGCCATCCGGGGTCCGATGCGTCGTATCGCAGCGTACGGCGTTCGTCCTCATAGAAGTATATCACAAAAGTCGCACTTCCGTCTTCCTCCGGGATACACTCCACCAATTCGTATCCGTAGCCCAAATCGTTTTCAGTGAGCCAATCGTTGAATATCGGGTCCTGCAGCGCCCGGTCGAAAGCGTCCGGTCCTTTCTCCGTTTCGCACTCTACATAGCGCAGTGCGTCGACTGTCTCCTGCGTGTCCGTGTATCCGTCTCCGTCCGATTGCTGTTCAGGCGGCAATTCGCCGACCGAGGAAGCGCCATAGTCCGGTTCTTCTCCTTCGGCCTCCTTTATCCCACTCGTATGTGATAAATGTTCATCCTTCGCCTGCTGCGTATCGATCCCTCCCTGGTTCATGACCAGCGCGGAACCTGCGAATACCAGCAGCACGGCGGCCACACTGACCCACTGCCTGTGTTTTGAGCGGTTTCGATTTCGGGCCGATGCAATGATCTCCGTTACATCCGGGATGACTGCCGTCGGAACGTCCACCTCCGGTTCGGCGCGCAGCAAATCCGTGATCTGCTCGAATTCACGAAGCAGTTCACGGCATTTGCTGCAGGATCTCAGATGCTGCGTCAACGCTTCCTGCAGTGCAGGGTTCAACGTGCCGTCCCGATAATCCTGAAACATCGATGTGTAATTTTGGCAATCCTGATTCAACATGGTTATCCTTGTAGGAGCGCTTTTATTCTTTAGACGAAGAACTCCGGGTTTTGTTCCTTCAATATCTCACACAATCGGAGTTTGGCGCGATTGATCCTGGATTTCACAGTACCTTCGGAGAGCTCCAGGATCCGTGAGATCTCTTCGTAGGAATACTGCTGATACTCCCTTAGGACCAATACATCCCGGTGCTCCGGCGAAAGGGATTCCATCGCTTTCTCGAGCATTGAACGTCTTTCTTCTTTCAGCACAGCTTCTTCCGGGGAGTCCTCCGGGCCGGTTCCCGGCATCATGTCCCGGGGGTCGTCGCCCTCATCGGCCGGATTCCTTCTGTTTCGGGTACTCTTTTGTTGCCGCAGCGCATCGTAGCAGCAGTTGATGACGATTCGGATGAACCACGTGTCAAAGCTGCTCCTGTGAGAGAACGTCTTCAGTTTTGTATACAGTTTGATATAGGCTTCCTGGAGTACGTCCTGGGTATCCGATTCGTTTTTCATATAGCGAAACGCCACGGCATACGCTTTGCTGTGACAAGATAAAATGAGCGCTTCAAATGCTTCGGCGCTCCCTTTTTTTGCTCTTTGTATCAGTTGTTCCTGTTTCAGATCGATTGCCATCTTGAGATCATTGAACGTCGGCCTGAAAATCCGCCGCACATTTGAGTCCGTAGGCAGGACGCGCTTCTTTGACGGCACGATTGATTGCCCGCGCAACCGCCTCCCTGGCCAGGATGCCTGCGGCAAGAGGATCCGCATCCACTTCGCCCAATGCCAGTGTAAATACCGTATCCCCGTCGTTCATGGTGTGTACGGGAGAGATCACGTCTACAAGGCCGTTTTGGGCGATCGAAGCCAATTTTCCCGCCTGAGGCTTTGTGAGTCTCGCATTGGTCACGACGCAGCAAATCGTCGTGTTTCCGGAAAAAACATCCTTTTCGGGCGTTCGGTTCTCCAAAACGAGACGGCACGTGTCATCGATGCCGCTCAAATCTTCGTTCAGTACGCCGGCAAGCTTTTCCTTCCTGTCGCAGGAAAGCACATCACCCAATGCGTTTACCGCAACGATGGCTCCGACTTTCAGTTTGCCGGATTGCAGCGCATACTGTCCGATACCGGATTTCATCATGCGGCTGGGGCCTGCATATTTTCCCACAGTGGCTCCGGTGCCCGCACCGTGATTTCCTTCCAAAAGCGGAGTCCGGTCAAAAGCATTTCCGCACGCTTTGTATCCCATCTCTGCATCGGGGCGGACCGATCCGTTCCCGACGGCCAAATCGAACAGCGACGCTCCGCACACGATGGGAACGACCATTTCTCCCACCGGAAATCCGATGTGTTTCTCTTCCAGGAAACGCATGACGCCGCCGGCGGCATCCAGTCCGTATGCGCTCCCTCCCGACAGGATCACCGCAAAGACCGTTTCCACCATATTGACGGGATCCAGTAAATCTGTTTCCCGGGTGGCGGGCCCTCCGCCGCGCACATCCACTCCGCCGACAGCACCGCCGGGAACAACGATCACGGTACAGCCGGTTCCGGCGTCGGAATCTTCCGCCTGGCCGATCCGAAGATCTCCCACATCACGGATATCGATGATCTTTGTCGCTCTCATCTTACTGAAGTTCCCTTTCTACTTGTTTCATCAAATCTCGGGCCCGCTTGATCCCCTCCGGGATCAGCACATCCAGAAGCATTTCGAATTCTTTCCGTACGTTCGGTGCGCCGATGTATCGGAGGTTCACCAAGATATTGATGCGGCTCGTTTCCAGCGCTGCAGCAGCACAGCAAGCTCCGACGCCTACGTCGCTCAAAACATTCTTGTTGCCCTTCTCTTTGAATACATTCAGGATGTCCAAGAGCGTAACGATTTCGTGGATTGTCCGTGCAGCCGGTTCCGAAGCATTGGCGTATGCCTGGTCGTTCGCACCGGTTTTCCACGCTTTCATCAACGCTTCGAAGGCAATCGCATCCTCATCGATCAGCTGCAGCAGACGATTCCGAAGTTCATTGGCCTTTTGGATCAGCTTTTCACACTCGAGTGAAAACGCTTCGTATCCTTTTTTTTCGACAGTCAGGTTCCCTACCATGGAAGCCAGACAAGCGGAGAGCACACCCAGCAAAGCACCGACGCCGCCGCCGCCGGGGATCGGTGCCGCAGAAGACAGCGCATCCGTCCACTCGCTGATTGTCATGCTCTGTGCTTTGTTCATGAATCCGCTCCGCTCAAAAAAATCCCAAAGTGCCGTCAGACCCTAATTCACGCCCTATCATCCGATAGGTGGGTTACCTGTTACCGTTTTCTGCCTTCCACTCTGCAGAGGCCTGACATAGTCGGATAAACGCGGAGTCCCGAAAAATTAGTGTAGGTTGAATTAACGGTCTTAACGAACACCCCAGGATAGTTGTTTTACTCTTCGTACAGATCGATCGTACAATTTGTATAGACTTTTTGCACGTCGTCATCTTCTTCCAGTGTTTCGATCATTTTCTTTAAATTTTTGATATCTTCTTCCGAAGTGGGCGTCGATTCCATCGAGGGAATTTGATCCACATCTGCTTCCAGAGGATTCAGCCCCGCTTCCTTGAAACTTTCTCCGACTGAATCGAATTGCTCCGGCGCGCAGAGAACTTCGAAGCTGTCATCGTATACAAGCACATCGTCGGCTCCGGCTTCCAACGCGACCTCCATCAATTCCTCTTCCGTGATCCCGTCGGCCTTGTCGAAGACGAAAACTCCTTTTCGGTCGAACATATAAGAAACGCATCCCGGAACACCCAGATTTCCGCCGTATTTATCAAAAGCATGTTTCACCGAAGCAGTTGTTCGGTTTCTGTTATCGGTGAGCACATCCACCACGACGGCAACGCCTCCGGCACCGTATCCTTCGAAGCTTCCTGTTTCGTAGGTTTCGCCCTCCAGTTCACCGGTACCCTTTTTAATGGCACGGGTGATGTTGTCGTTGGGCATATTGATGCTTTTCGCTTTATCGATCGCATGCTTCAAAGATACATTGTACTCCGGGTCGCCTCCGCTTTTTGCGGCTACCGTAATGGCTCTTGCGTACTTCGTAAAAACTGCTGCTCTCTTTGAATCCTGCGAGGCTTTCCGCCCAGCGATCGTGCCGTGCCTGCCCAATGGTATCAGCTCCCTTCTCGTTGTGCCTAAATAATAGCATAAATGAGAACAAATTTCAAGAACCGACACCGTTGACGCAAACGAACTTGACAGAAAAAATTTGCACCTATATAGTGAAAAGGCGTGAAAGGATACCGGTTACCGTATGTCACAAAATCTGCCACCTGCAAATCAAAATGAAACGACTTCTTCCCGTAAGAATCGCATGGGCACCGATCCGATTCTCCCGCTGATCATGAAAATGTCTCTGCCTGCCATGTTTTCCATGTTTATTCAGGCGTTTTACAACATCGTAGACAGTATTTATGTGTCAAGGTTGGGGGAAAGTGCACTATCGGCAGTTTCTCTGATCTATCCGATCCAACTTCTTTCCATCGCTATCGGTGTCGGTACCGGCGTTGGTCTTGCATCTCTCATCTCCAGACGGCTGGGCGAAGGCAGACAAAAGGAGGCGGATTTGACCGCTGCGCACGGTATATTTCTTGCACTCTGCAGTTGGATCGTGTTTGCGTTGTTCGGACTCTTTTTTTCGGAGGTGTTCGTCCGCGCATTCAGTGACGATCCCCTGCTGATCGTGCCGGCAGCTTCGTACTGCCGGATTATTTGTACCGGATCTCTTTTCATTTTTACCGCAATCAACGCAGAACGAATCATGCAGGCAACAGGGAATATGATCCTCCCGATGTTGTGCGCACTGAGTGGCGCGATCACGAACATCATTCTGGATCCGATCCTGATCTTCGGACTGCTGGGGATGCCTGCCATGGGTGTGACCGGCGCAGCGATCGCCACCGTCATCGGCCGATTCGTCGCCATGGTTCTTTCGATGACCCTGCTTTACACCAAACCGTTTTCCGTCAAAATCCATCTCCGAAACTTTCGGCCTGTTGCAAGGATCATCAAGGATGTGTACATCGTAGGACTGCCCAGCATTATCATGCAGTCGGTGGGTTCGATCCTGACGCTGGGACTGAACGCACTGCTGATTCAGTTCAGCGCCACAGCCGTTGCAGTACTCGGTGTTTACTATAAAGTTCAAACCTTCGTCTTCTTACCGGTGTTCGGGCTGAACCAAGGTCTTCTGCCCGTGCTCGGGTATAATTACGGCGCCAAAAACCGGGGCCGATTGAAGAAGACATTCTTTGTGGGAATCGTTACCGCTCTCACGATCATGCTGTTTGGAACATTTGTATTTCAAACGTTTCCGCGGGAAGTCATGGGACTCTTCCGGGCAGAAGGTGAACTGATGCGCATGGGCGTTGATGCATTGCGTATCATCAGTCTTTGCTATCCTTTTGCCGCAGTCGGCATATTGATGTCTACCTTTTTTCAAGCGACGGGACACGGCATTTACGCACTGATCTCTTCGATCCTGCGACAACTGATCCTTCTGCTCCCCCTCGCATACATTCTGGCATACACGCTGGGATTGGACACCGTTTGGTGGTCCTACGTGATTGCCGATGTGGCAGCGACCTGCGTGAGCCTATATCTGCTCCGAAGGCTTTGGAAGAAGGAAATACAGACCTTGTAAAAAAACCCGGAAGCGAACACGCGGCGCTTCCGGGGTTTCTGCAAGGGTTACAATATTCTTTCCATCATGATGATGTCGTTGCCATTCAGTGTGAAGCCGCGGGCCCTCAGCACATCGGCCAGTTCCTGCCTGTCGCTGGGAATCATGCAGACGATCTTTGGTACGCTCTGTCGAAGACCTTCGGCAACAGCGAAATCGATGCAGTGATCTGCGTTGCCGCACAGCATACCCACGTGCAGCGCGGATTCGTGACGATACCGAGACCCGACCACGACGACCGCATCATCTTTTGCCCATATTTTCCCGTCTTCGGCCAATGCTTTGTAGAGCGCATCGTTCATTTCGTAAAAGGTACGATTGGTGAAATAATAGCCATGGTACCCGTCTTTATAGGGTGCCAGCACCCGCGCTGCGTCTTTGTAAGCAACCGGCTGAAAATCATGTTTGAAAGGCGCCGGAACATTCTGCAATTTCAATTCGTATTCATGGGTGTTCAGACAGATTCCCAATCCGTTACGGTAAGCCAGCTTGATCGATCCGTCGTTTCCGATATTGGTATACATGCGAACGGCCGGCGGATTCATTTCTCTGCATTTTTCCATGATTCGGTCCCAGATCGCCGCACCGGCGCCCTTCTTCTGCAGAGGCGGATCCACGCGCAGCGTTTCGATCCAGGCGGCATTATCGTACTGGATCGAATAGTGTGCAAAACCGGCCACGATACCGTCGATCTCGGCTACGATCAGCTCGCCTCTGTCCGGATCGTAAAACTCCTCTTCCACTTCCGCCAGATATCTTGTCGAAGGCAAAGCGGCGGCTTCGATGGCCAGCAGACGCTGCAAATCACCTCTTTCGGCGAACCTGGTCGTTACATTTCTCATGGTCGGACCCCTCCTTGCGCCATTGCGTTATTCTCTTTTTCTGCTGTTGCATTCTTTGCACTTACACCCATTGCTTACAAGCAATCGCCGGCTACGGCAGCACCTACGATTCCCGCATCGTTGCCCATTGAGGCCCTGACAATCCGGCGCTCCGCGACGAAGAAAGATTTTTCACGCACTTTTCGGGCCGTCATGTCGATCAACGGCGCACCTGCGTTGGAGATCCCGCCACCCAATGCGATCACCTCGGGATCCAGTAAGTTCACGATGGACACCAAAGCACTGCTCAAAGCATCGGTGTATCGATCCAACACTTTTTCCGATTCGGCATCGCCCCGTCGAATCCCTTCGATGATCTCTCGCGGCGTTGCCTCCGGTTTCTCTGTAGCCAGACCGTGTGCTCCGCAGTACATTTCCACGCAGCCATTGTTGCCGCAAATGTGAGGCTCTCCGTCATAGCGAAGTGTCATATGCCCCGGTTCCACACCATTCCCCAGTCCTCCGCCGAAAAGTTTTCCGTTCAGGATCAAGCCTCCGCCTACCCCGGTACCCAGGGTTAAGAGTACGGCGGTACGCGCTCCTTTCAATACTCCGAATTGATGTTCGGCAACGGTGGCCGCATCACCGTCGTTCATGACGGCAAGAGGAGTATGCGGAAAGCGTTCTTGCAGAGGTCTGTAAACCAGTGTGCCGTGGAAATTCAGATTATAGGCGTGGATCACCGTGGTTTTATCCGGGCTCAATGTGCCCGGCAGGGCCACGCCGACGAAGCCAAGGTCCGCCGGATCCATCTTCTGCGATCGAAGCAGTTTCTTGACGGACGCATCCACAAGATCCCAGACAGCCTCTTCGCCCTGTCCTTTCGGAAACGGGACAGAACAGCGCGCTTTGATCCGGCCGTTTGCGGTATCGACCAAGCCTGCCTTGATGAAGGATCCACCGATATCTACGCCAGCAGCAATCATCGATTCCTCCTAAAGGTCAATATCCAGTACAACGGGGCAGTGATCGCTGCCCATGATGTCATCCCGTATGATGACATCGCAAATCGATGAGACGATCCGGTTTGAAACAACGAAATGATCGATCCGCCATCCTGCGTTCCGCTCTCTGGCACGAAAGCGATAGCTCCACCAGGTGTAGGCCTCCTTTTTCTCCGGGAAGAGATGTCTGAATGCATCGGTAAAACCGGAGGCCAGCAACGAAGCAAATGCTTCTCTTTCTTCATCTGTAAACCCCGCGTTTCTGCGGTTGCTCGACGGATTTTTCAAGTCGATCTCCTGCGGCGCCACGTTCAGATCCCCGCAGAGAATGACCGGTTTCTTCTGATCCAGACTTTCGAGAAACGTCCGGTTGTCCGTTTCCCACTGCAACCGGTATGCCAATCGCGCCAACTGATCCTGGGAATTGGGGGTATAATTGGTCACCATATAGAATGTCGGGTATTCCAGGGTCAAGGCGCGTCCTTCTGTGCCGTGCACATCGATACCGATATCCATGAGAACGTGCAAGGGCTCTTTTTTGGTGAATATTGCAGTGCCGGAATATCCTTTTTTTTCAGCACTGTTCCAATATTGAAAATACCCGGGCAGATCCACGACTGCCTGGCCGACTTGCATTTTGGTTTCCTGAATACATATTATGTCTGCGTCTTCGCTTTGCACGTAATCCAGAAAGCCTTTCCCCAGGCATGCCCGAATTCCGTTTACATTCCATGTGATTATTTTCAATTCGCACTCCTTTTGTGATAGACTGTGTACAGTATACCATATTCGCAATTGATTTCGAAAGTCATTTATACAACAGGAGGAATCGATGAGTACAATCAAATTTGAACAGTTCTCTGTTATGAGCGTGCAGTATGTTCAGCACTCTCTTGCCTATTATCTGGATTCCATGGTCCGGTGCGGGATCCGCAATGTGGATTTTTGGGGCGGTGTTCCCCACTATAACCGGATGAGTTATTCTACAGCCGCAGAGGCAGAACAAAGATTGAAGCAAATTCGCCGCAACATTGATGACAGGGGATTGCATGTCGTAGTCTATACCCCGGAAACACTCTCCTATCCGTTCAGCTATGCCTCTCCGGAAAAGGCTGTTCGCAACAGCACGATCCGATACATGGAAGCAGCAATGGAAGATGCGGAAATCCTGGGCACGAATCAGGTGTTTCTGAATACGGGATGCGGTCTTCGGGATCTACCCCGGGAAGAATCGTGGAAACGATGTGTAGAATCGATACGAACACTGTGCGAAAAAGCGGAATCCAGAGGCATCGAAATGATTATTGAGCAATTGCAGCCTTACGAAAGCAATTTGCTCGTCTCCCGGGAAGATATGACGCGTATGCTCCGAGAGGTCGACAGCCCCGCCCTGAACGTTTGCGTCGATGTGGTCGCCATGGAAGTGATGGGTGAAACGCTGCGGGATCAATACGACCGATTCCGGGATCATATCCGCCTTATCCATTACTGTGACGGCGACCCTTCGGGACACTCGATCCTGGGCACGGGAAACCTTCCGTTGAAGGAATATATCGACATCTTGGAGGAAAACGATTTCACCGGCTATCTAAGCCTGGAAATCAACGATTCCATCTACTGGATGGATCCACACGACAGCATACAGAAAAGTGTGGACTACATCCACAATGAACTGGGACTCTAAAAGAACAACGCTGCGCATCTGCGCAGCGTTGTTCGGCTTTTTTAGAGACTGCATTTTTTCTGCAGCAATTCCCATCTTTTGTCGACTTCGGCCTGAAGTTTTGCGACCTGGTCTTCTTTTCCGGGCTGCAGCAGGTGGCGAAACCGCCCCTGCAGCTTCAGGAATTCTTCGATCGGCAGCTTTTTCTTCGGTTCATAGGTAATAGTCCACTTTTCGCCGTTTTCGACCTCGTAAAGCGGCCAGAAACAGGTGTCTGCGGCTGCTTTACAAATATCCATGATATTTTCGGCTTCGTAGCGCCATCCTCTCGGACAAGGTGCCAGGATATTCAGGAAGCAGGCACCTTCCGTATAAATCGCTTTTTCGGCTTTCACGATCAAGTCCTTGAAGTTTCCCATCAATGTGGTTTGACCCGCATAGGGGATCTTGTGGGCCGCCATTACTTCGGTCAGATCCTTCCGGTTTTGTTTTTTCCCGTCAGACACCGTCCCGCTGGGCGTTGTCGTGGTGTCTGCAAACATGGGCGTTGCGGAAGACCTCTGGATGCCCGTGTTCATGTAGGCTTCATTGTCGTAGCAGACGTATACCATATCGTGGTTGCGTTCCATCGCCCCCGACAGGGATTGGAAGCCGATGTCATACGTTCCCCCGTCACCGCCCACTGCGAGGAATTTGAATGTTTCGTCGATCTTGCCCCGCTTCTTCAGCGCATTGTATGCTGCTTCCACACCGCCGGCTGTAGACGCGGCGTTTTCAAACGCATTGTGGATGTAGCTGTCTGTCCAGGCCGAATACGGATACGTAAAAGTGGATACTTCCATGCATCCGGTGGCGTTGGCGATGACTGCCTTATCTTCGGGTTTGATTGCTTTCAGCACGTTCCTGAGCGCTACGGTGGCTCCGCAGCCTGCACACATTCTGTGGCCGGGCACCAGGCGCTCCGGACGGCTCATTACTTCTTTGAAATTATATGCCATGGTCCGCACCCCCTACTCTCTGACATTTACATAACGGTACGGAAGCTCTTTGCACTCGAAGTTTCCTGCTTCGAGATCCGCATAGATCATTTCCATATCTTCCACTGTGATATCTCTTCCGCCCAATCCGTACACCATGGAGAGGATCTCGGGGCACTGTTTCGCGTCGAAAAGCGCCGCTTTCAGCTCGGCTGCCATGGGACCGCTGTTGCCGCTGAAACTTTCGGCACGGTCCATTGCGGCGATCGCTTTTGCATTTTTCAGGGCAGCTGCCAACTCTGCCGCAGGGAACGGACGGAATACTCTGATCTTCAGTACACCGACTTTCTTCCCTTTTGCTCTGAGTTTGTCGCAGGCATCCTTGGCCGCGCCGGAAGCTGATCCCATGATTACGATGACATAGTCTGCGTCTTTCGTGTGATATTCTTCGAAAAAGCTATAACCGCGTCCGCTGAGGGTTTCATATTCTCTCGCGATATCCAGGATGACTTTCCTGGAGGCGACCATACCTTCCGCCATAGATCTTCTGGCTTCCATATAATAATTCGTTACGGCATAAGGCCCCACCGCCATGGGGTTTTCTGCGTTGAGAAGGTAATTTTCGGGGGTGTATTCGCCCACGAATTTTTTGACTTCTTCATCTTCGAGCAAAAGTATGTTCTGAACGGCATGACTGGTGATAAATCCGTCCTGGCACACCATGACCGGAAGCAAGACATCCGGGTGTTCCGCGATGCGGAAGGCCATGACCATATTGTCGTAGGCTTCCTGATTGTCTTCCGAATAGAGCTGGATCCACCCGCAATCTCTGGCGCCCATTCCATCGGAGTGGTCTGCGTTGATATTGATGGGCCCGGACAATGCTCGATTCACCAAAGCCAACACCACCGGAACCCTGTCGGAAGATGCGATGTGCAGTTCTTCCCACATGAGAGCCAATCCGGCAGAAGAGGTCGCTGTGAGCGCTCTGGCTCCTGCCGCCGATGCGCCGATGGTGGCGCTCATGGCGCTGTGTTCGCTTTCCACAGGCACAAATTCCGTATCGATGAGGCCGTCGGCCACATAAGATGAAACATATTGCGGTATTTCCGTGGAAGGTGTAATGGGAAATGCCGGCATCACATCCGGATTGATTTGTTTGATGGCGGTCGATACCGCTTCGTTCCCGGATAATCTATCACGTATGGCCATTTACTTTACCCCCCTTCTCATTTCAATCGCGCCAAAGGGGCAAACTTTGGCACAGATCCCACAGCCTTTGCAGTGGTCAAAATCAAAATCGGTGCGTTTTCCCTTTACGACGGGAATGGAA
>Ga0265294_10001656_pt1 | contig 29956 bp, 32 predicted proteins | sample MunlanPumphouse3_FD_192504 | JGI IMG/M metagenome (GOLD analysis project Ga0265294, IMG submission 192504) | Groundwater microbial communities from a municipal landfill in Southern Ontario, Canada - Pumphouse #3 | ecosystem: Environmental > Aquatic > Deep subsurface > Groundwater | place...
CCCGCGCCCCAAAGAACATATCCGGCTTGATTCCGGAGTTCGTGCATGCAAGATAGGCCTCAAGCCCGACTGCTGCAATAATATCCGCACTTTTCGCAAGAGCGAGGAACTTGTCGGTCAGAACCATCTTCGAACCTCCACGTTCAATACGCGGAATCTTGGCAACATCCACTGTTCCTTCAGTGTGCTCAATAATACCTGCAAGACGTGCCACACCAACATCCATGCCGTGTTCTGCATCAGCAGTTACCATGCCCATCGCAGTCTGGGGGCGTTTTCCGGCATAAAGCCATCCGCCTTTCATGTAAACACCAACCGAGTCACCTGCTTTCAGATCAGAATCCGCTATCGCAGCCCACGTTACAATCTGATGAATAATATCACGACGGACGTGCCTCGCATAGGATTCCAGAACCTCAGCATTATTGAGGACCCATTCAACACCCTTGTGTGTGACATAATACCTCCCCCTCCCTTCAGCACTAATATAATCTTCATCTGCAAGGTCACGCACATATTCTGATATTGCCTGAGGTGTGACACCGAGTTTTTCCGCAATTTCCTGCTGACGAATGGATGGCTGGTGCTCAGCAACTTCAACTAAGACCTGGAATCTAGTCGTTTCACGTTTACTGCGAAGTATGTTTGCAAATGGATCATCGGTCATGGTGTATCTCCTAATAATACTATAGGTGCTCAACTTAGAAAATATGTGGGGCACAAAACCTTACACTTATATTGTCTGTGATTCTATAATCCTTTTTGAGATTGATTGATGAAGTCCGGTAAAATAATCATACGGGGAATTGTTCAGGGAGTGGGGTTCCGCCCCTTTGTTTATGCCCAGGCAACTAAATTTGGAATAACCGGAACAGTCATCAATCACGGGAGCGAAGTGGAAATCGATGCTTCTGGTGAGAAATTTAATGAGTTCTACCATGAAGTTTCAAAGGGACCAAAGATGTCGGTCATCGATTCGGTATCAATTGAACCCCTCAAAGATTGGACCACACCAACAACATTTTCCATTCTTCCAAGCAGGGATGGGGCACGAACCGGTTTTGTTCCGGCAGATATTGCTACATGCAAAAATTGTCTGAACGACATTATGGATCCAACGAGCCGGTACTTTGGTTACTGGGCAACTTCATGTACAGACTGCGGACCGAGATACAGCATCATAAAGGCCGTGCCTTACGACAGGGAACGAACTTCGATGGATAAGTTTCCTACGTGTCCGGATTGCCTTGCAGATTACAAAAATGCAGACAACAGACGTCATCACGCTCAGACGATTGCCTGCAAAACGTGCGGACCAAAACTTTCCCTTCTAAAGGGAACAGGTGAAGTGGTCTCAGGTCGCGACCCGATTGATGCCGCGGCAAAACTTCTGGATGCCGGAAAAATCATTGCTATCAAAGGAATCGGCGGATTTCATATTTGCTGTATCGAAGATTCGGCAGAGCGATTGAAAACATTACTCGGAAGACCAAACCAGTCACTCGCCGTGATGATGAAACCAGAGACGTTACCGGATTTCGTCGTTGAGCCGACAAAGGGAGAGTGGGAACTTCTCAAAGGTCCGGTCCATCCCATCATGATCCAGGACAAAATTGATCCGGAATCCCACAAAAATCTGTCGCAGCTCCACAATCTCGGCGTGATGCTGCCATACACAGGACTTCATCACTTGTTATTTACAAAACTGCGTTCCCCTCTTCTGATTATGACGAGTGCAAATGCCCCGGGAACGCCGATGATCACGGAAACAAAAACCATCATCGAAAAGATGGGGCGGGTTGTGGATTATATTCTCACCCACGACCGTGAGATCGTGAACAGGTGTGATGATTCAGTCGTCCGAGACGGATACCTAATCAGATTGTCACGGGGTTTTGCCCCTCTCAGAACAAAAATGGATCTAGGTAACAAACAGATCCTCGGTGTTGGTCCCGAACTGAATGCAAACGCAAGTGTCTATAAAGGTGGTTTTCTGATAACATCACCGCATATCGGGAATATTAGAAACCCCCCTACTGTGGCATATCTGGAGGAGACAATAGAGAAATTAACGAGCCTCACGGGTGCAGTTCCAGAAATCATCGCACATGATCTCCACCCCCAATTTCTGAGTACACGGGTCGCTCAGGAGCTTGCCGAGCGATACGGAGCTGTTCTCTGCCCGGTTCAGCACCATAGAGCTCATATTGCTTCGGTGACCACTGAAGAGGTCGTAGGTATAGCAATCGATGGAGTTGGTTACGGGGATGATGCAACCATCTGGGGTGGGGAGATCCTCGCCGGGTCACCAAGTGAAGGATATAAGAGAACTGGACACCTCGAACCAGTTCTCATGCCGGGAGGAGATCTTGCAACAAAGTTCCCTGAACGTATGCTCTATGGTATTCTTCCAACCGAAGATACGTTGTCACTTCTCCAGAGCAGAGGATGGAACGACACGGCTCTTCGGGTCCTTGCCCAACAGACCGAAAAGCGGTTCAACACACCGGTAACAACGTCCACGGGCAGAGTGCTGGATGCGGCAGCAGCGTTACTCGGCATCTGCAAAGAACGGACTTACGACGGCGAACCGTCCATGATGCTCGAAGCATATGCCGCGAGAGGAGTTGCCCAACCAATGGAAATCACTATCGAATCCAGGGATGGACGGGATGTTTTGTTAACATCTTCCATACTCAGAGAGGGAATGGAAATGCTCAACTCAGGAATTTGTGTTGAAGACATCGCAGCCTCTATCCAGAACACACTTACAAAAGGCATAGCACAAATAGCACTCGCAGGGATCCACTCTAGTGGAATCAAAACCGCAGCACTCTCAGGAGGGGTAGCAATCAACCGCTCCATTCGGGAGACGATCATCGAAACGCTGAAAGAATCAGGTGTGTCCTGCATCACCAATCCCAGATATCCATTTGGAGATGGAGGTGTCTCCTGTGGTCAGGTGATCACAGCCGGTATCCTTGCAAAGGAGGGACTCATATGACTTCATGTGAATTACACGAGAAATGGAGTGATATTGAACTTCGGATAGCACATCCAGCACAGTTTTATAATCTTCTCGACCCTGCGCCAAATGATAAGAAGGAGATCAATCACGCAACCGAATCATACATCATAAATTCGCTTGAAGATATGCCGAATGATAAACACAGTTCAGCGAAAATCGTCCTGTATCTGGAACAAACTCTCTACGATGATGAAAAGATACGGACCGATATGGAACAGGCAATCCATTCGCATTTTGCTCTGAAACTCTGCTCAGCAAACCAAAAATACAAACTTTCCATGAACAAAGGGAGAAGATATCTCGCCCGGGGACTGATTTTTCTCATAATATGCCTGATACTGAGCAGTGTGGTAACCAGCATCTACAACCAGAATGATATAATTTATGCGATTGGACAGAGTTTTGTGGTAATCGGCTGGGTGGCGCTCTGGAGACCCGTCGAATTCTATCTCTACGATCGTCGTGACATCTTAGACGAGATAAAAATGCTTGGACAGTTGGAAACAATCACTGTAGAAACACGCAGATGGAACAAAAATCCGGAAAGTGAATCACTCGAATTATTCTAGATCAGATCCGAAACGATCCATCTTTTTTTCATCAACAAATCCTTCCCTTGAAAAACACCGTGGATAAATGAAACGAACCGACAAACTACTGCCGAATCAAAAAAAAGATTTAGCCGAAGAGGGCGCCAAGACCTGCCATGGCGTTCTCTTCTTCTTCTTCCTTGTTCTCTTCCGGTGCTGCTGCTTCTGCCGGTGCTGCTGCGCCTGCTGCTGCGGGTGCTGCTGCTACTGCGACGGGTGCTGCTGCTGCCTTGGAGATTGCTTCCTCAATGTCAACACCGTCAAGTGCTGCAATTAATGCTTTGACACGAGAGTCGTCGACTGCGATACCTGCGGCAGAGAGAACTGCCTTTACCGATCCTTCATCCACAGTTTTACCTGCAGAGTGAACTAACAGAGCTGCGTAAATGTACTCCATTTTTATTTCACCTTTTTATTTTGATTAAATTGCCTTCAGGGCGTTTGCTTGTCTATATGCCTTGCTTATGATCAACTCGATAACACCCTTCTCATAGATGGATGCTTCTACACCGAGATTTCTTGCCTCACGAACTGCCTTCGCGATCTGTGCTTCAGTAACTGCGGCACATGCCGTTGGAACTGCTGCATTGACTGCGAGATTGAATGCCTGCTGTGCTGCAAGAGTGATCTTTGCCTTGTATGCCTCGTCGTCCACAGAGAGAACATCCGGCAGATATACTTCTCCTTCGTAACATACTGCGAGGAGAGAAAGACCAACTGGCATCGGCTTGATGTCAAGTTTTACGAATATGTCGGCCTGTTTCTTGTTGATAACCTGACCTGCTTTAACGACAGTCTTAGTCTCTTTAATTTTGACCTTACCGCCGTCGATAGCTGCCGGGATACCAGCCTGCTGGAGATCTCCTACGATAGGTCCGGGTTTAAAGGAAGTTGGTCCTGCTGGAACAACAATGTCTTCAGGAGCGGTCTCACCTGCTTTTGCGGAACGCAACGTCTTCGTCTGCTCAAGAGCCTTGAACAGCTTGAACGGGTTACCGTTTGCAAAGATGAGTGCGGAGTGCTCGGAGACTTTTTCATTAAGGTCTACAAAGTGTCCGCCAAGATTGGTCAGGGCATGCTCAACGAGAGTGTTTCTTGCAACCTTCACAACTGCATTGCCGCGGAGATTCCGGCGAATCTGCTGGAACTGTTTTGCGGGGATACCGTAAACATCAACTAAACCAACAAGTTCATACTTGCCGGCATAATCTTTAATCTCCTCAACTTCTTCTTTTTTCCATGCGGGGAGGTGGTGGGTATAAATTGTCATTTTTACATCACCTTCACTGCTGGACCCATCGTGGTTTTGACGTAGACGGAGCGGATGTTTAACTCTCCGCCTTCGAGTCTTCCTACAACTCTCTTCATGACGGCATCAATATTTTCTGAAACTTCCTCTACGGACATGCCGGTGTTTCCAATCTTTACAGACATGTTAAGTCTGTCTTTTGACCGGATTTTCACGGAGTTTCTCAGACGCTCGACAATTGGAGTGATGTCCTGTGTCGGTGGAATCGGCTGCGGCATTTTACCGCGTGGACCGAGTCTCTGACCGAGCCAGCGACCAACAAGGGGCATAACTGCTGTCTCTGCAAGGAAGAAATCGTATTGGCCTGCCAGTTTGCGTGCTTCACGCGGGGCACCGCCCAGACGCTCAATTTCCTCTGGACCGATAATTAAATCGACACCGGAGTTGCGTGCCTGGGATACGATATCTCCTTTACCAAGGACGGCAATCTTTTTGACGCCTATTGCCTGTGGCAGAAGAATCGTCTCATCAATACGGTTTTTAGGCTGGCTCATGTCAACGTGTTTCAGGTTGATAGTAATATCAATACTTTCCTGGAACTTACGTTCTGGGGCCTGCTTTATAGCTGCCGTAACAGCATTGTTAATTTGGGTTTTGTCAACCATTTGATGAAGCCTCCCATAGTTCTTCGACTGAGGTGTTCCCCAATCTTCTATGGTTTTGTTCTCTACTACTGTACATTTTTTAACGTGGAAATTCCACGTACCCGTTTGAAGCTGCGCAAACAAACCCGCTTATGCGAGCTGTTCGTCCCACTCGCCTGCATTGACGGCGACAATTGCCTGTTTGGCAGTTTTGCCTTCGACGGTTACACCAACGGAAACGCAGGTGCCCATGACTTCTTTTGCGGCCGTTTTCAGGTCGTAGGAAAGCATGGAATCCATCTTCATCTTTGCAATGCGAATGACAGCTTCAAGCGGCAGATTACCAACTGCCTGAGTATTCGGAGTGCCGGAACCCTTCTCGACTCCCGCTTCTTTCATTACAAGAGCGGTTGTCGGAGGAATACCAACAATTAATGTGACGTTCTTTTTGTCATCGACCATGACCTTTACAGGTACGGACATGCCATTGAACTCAGCAGTCTTCTTGTTGATATCATCAACGACTGCTTTCACATTGATCCCAAGGGGACCCAGTGCCGGACCAATTGGTGGTCCTGCAGTTGCTCTACCGCCGGGTACCAGTACCTCGACAGTTTCTGCCATTGTATCACCGTATGCCGGCGCATACCCGAGGGTAGCCCGACATGGGTTCACTAAGGTCTACCTCTGAGAACATAAATCTACTGAATATGTATCCCTACAAAAAAGAAGGATTGGAAGTCGATTTCATTTTCGCATTTATGCGAAAATGGGTATTTAGTCCTGATTACGATCAATTACACGGACGTTATCGCCGCGGATCGTAATTGGGATCGGAACAATTGATTCGTAGAGTTCAACAGTGATTTCTTCTTTGGCATGATCGACGCGCTTGACCACGGCCTTTTCACCTTTGAACGGACCGGCAATAAGTTCCACGATTGTTCCCTCATCGATTCCAGCAACTGCAGGTTTCGGAACAAGGAAATGTTTAATCTCATCCATAGAAGTTTCGTTCTTTAAAACGATCCTCGCGTGGGCAATTGACTCAATAAGTTCCTCAATTCTGGCATGTTCTTCAGGGCTTTCCACAAAGACGTAGCCTTTGATATCTTCAGGCACTATTACTGCGGTCACAACGACATCGGTCATATTATTTTCAATTGCCTCCCGGATATTATCTGCAACTGTCCGCTCGTGCTTCGATGTCGTCTTTAAAATATAATAGTGATTGCCAAACTTTGATTCTGTCATGATTATGGGAGGAGATATTCAAATATCAGATATATCAGGAAACCGAGAATCCCGATGAGCATGATGCCCACTGCTGAAACTGCTGAGATTTTCCAGAACTCATCTCTGGTAGGTCTGCGGGCAAGTTTAAGGACACGAATGTATTTTCTGAAGAACTCGGCAATACTTGCTTTGGTAATTACCGGCTTCTTTATGTTAAGGGAAGGGACTGCCTTTTTTTCATCGGTATTTTTCTCGTTTTTAACCATATATTCACCTCAGGAAGTCAATCTCAAACTTTGAGCGCTGAACCTGACTTGATTGTGATGCCTTAGATATTTGTTCCTGCTTACCATAAATCTGTGGTGATTGAACACCTGTTACGATAAGCATGGTCCGCATACGACCATCCATCTCCGGATCGACCTGAACACCCCATATGATACGTGCATTGGGATCGATTCTCTGGTATACTTCCTGAACAACGCCTTCTGCTTCACTCATCGTCATATCTGTACCACCAATTACGTTGATGAGTGCTGCAGTTGCTCCGGTGATGTCGACATCAAGAAGCGGAGAGCGAAGAGCTTTCTTAATTGAATCAGTTGCTTTGTCCTCACTGTCGGACTCTCCGACACCGATCATAGCAATACCGCCCTGTTCCATGACGGTGCGGACATCTGCAAAGTCAAGGTTCACGAGACCGGGTAAAGTAATCAATTCAGTGATGCCTTTTACTGCACGCATCAAAACTTCATCTGATACTTTGAATGCCTGCGCAAGGGGGAGACGCGGGACAACTTCGAGAATACGGTCATTTGGTATCACAATAACCGTGTCTGCCACTTCCCGGAGACGCTCAAGCCCGATTTCGGCATTTTCCATTCTGGTTGCGCTCTCGCTCGTAAACGGAAGAGTAACTATTGCAATCGTTAAAGCACCGATTTCCTTGGCAACTTTTGCAACGACTGGGGCTGAACCGGTACCGGTGCCTCCGCCAAGACCTGCTGTCACGAAAACCATATTGCTCCCTGCAAGTGCCTGACGGATAACATCTTCACTTTCAAGGGCAGCTTCTTCACCACGCTGAGGAATAGCCCCCGCCCCCAGACCTTTGGTAGTCTGACGCCCGATAAGGATACGGCGACCAACTCTGCCGCGAAGCATAGAAAGATGCTGAGCATCGGTGTTCAACGCATAAATGTCGGCACCCTCAACACCCTCTTCATAGACACGGGCGACGGTGTTGCATCCCCCGCCCCCGCATCCAATTACTGTGATCTTGGTACGGAGTCCAGATAAGATTTCATCGAACTCGTCATCTTCATCGGTCGGAGTAGTTTTTGCAGCGGAAAAATTATACTGGGTCGAGTAGTCGACTTCAGGTTTTACCGGTTCCTGTTTAAAGAGCGGTTTTTGAACCGGCGCAGGAGTTGGTTCCTGTGTTTTTACCGGAACTGCAGTGGGTTTTGCCCCGAGTTCAGCCTCGGTTTCTGCATCATAGATGGCGGAAACCGGAGCATCGTCACGTGCAACATCTTCAAACCTTTTGCGTGATAGTGCTTCTTCTACAATTGATCTCATGAGTAATTCTCCAATCCCGGAATTTTGATGGATGTCCTGACCACTTTCGTGACCATCTCCGGCGTGATGGTTCTGCCGTCCGGGAGCGTTACCGGTATTCCGGCAACGAGCTGCCCATACAGCGGACCTGACGGGACCTTCAGCGAGCGCGCGAGCTTTGGGTCAAACTGCCGGCGGATTATTGTGATATCATCACCCTCCACCATAGTATCCTGTGTACGTGTTATTTGTTGAACGGATAAGGCTATTAAATCACCTGATACCTTCTTCCTGTTTTTGGCAGACGTAAGCAGGGTCGGCATAACTTTCCCAGCTTTTCCGGTTGTGTGAAAGATATTCCCCACGGTATCAAGGTATTCAAATAAAATCTCCTCACGCCCGCCAAAAGCAGCTGAAAAGAAATCCTGGGGTAACTCAATCACGGAGGGCTCGCCATCCAAAATCTCTCCATGGGGAAAAATTTTCAAATCGGGAGAAAGAGCTACAGCTGTTTTACTATATGCACGCCATGTTGGAAGCGACATGAAATTAAGTTTTCTGAGGTCGCCCTCGGTAACCTCTGGTAAACCGAGCTTTGCAAGAATTCCCTCTATATGAGAAACCTCCAGACCAGACAGAGATTTTCGGTCAACATGCGCGGCAACGACCCCCCCTGATTTTACGATCATCTGTGAAACCATCTCTGCCGATACGGAACCGACATTCCGCGTGTGCATCATGTGACCGAAGGCCCCCTTCGTTTCAAGACCGATCGCTGTCTGCCGTACCGCGTAATGTGTACCGCCAAACCCGATAAGAGGAATAGCATCCATGGACGGCTTTGCATAGAGAACACTTTTTGCTGCAGCCTCGCATGCAATCAAATCATTCCACTCCTTTTCAGTACTGCCCACTTCCACAAAAAACGACTGCACAGGGAAATCAGTAGGACCATGATGAGTAACTTCGTAGGAAACCCGGTAACCTTCCGGGACGAACTTTGCATGATTCTGCAAAATGGATTTCATCCATGCCGGAGCCGTCATACTAAGCTCGTTTTCATTCCCGCCGAGTTCAGCAGGACCGTAATTCCCTGTTGGATGAACAGTCAATACGGGAGTTGGATTCACACTTGAATGACGCGAAACAACAATAATAAGATCTGCATCAGGATTAACCTGTGATTTATCAGAGCGGACGATTCTCCCTGTTACCGTGTGAAAAGTGATCTCATTTTCCTGAAAAAGGGGGTAACCTTCCTCAGGTGAATTTTCTATAAGACGGTCAATTGCCGCCCGGATATTACTACCAGCCGGGTCGGCATCAGAATTTACTATATCAATGATCATATCACAAATGTCCAATACCGGTGAATGCTGAGAATATCCAGAGGATCACAAAGAAAACCGGGATATGAACGAGGTAAATGAAAAGCGTAACCATACCGTTACCAAGTTTTGCAAGCCCCGTTAGAATCACTCCCGGTTTGATCTTCATCGTAAATCCTCTTTTTCCATTGGGATAGAACACATTTCCAAGACCTATGCCAAGTAAAAGTACGCCAAACCAGGGAAATAGAGGGAAATAATCCTGTGTGAATTGCATGAAATCTTCTCCGTGGATCCCGAGCGGAAAGAGCCAGGACGGATCCTGGATGTACGGAAAGATGAATGCTCCGCATGCAATAATTATGAGACCTGTGATAATATTCCATTTCCGGTATTTGAGGAGAGGAATTGCAAGAAGCATCGAGATCCCGAGCATGTGCAGGAATCCAAACTTAATGAACGCGTGGCTTCCGAGAAAAACAGATGCGCCGATCCAGCTTGCAATCGTGATACACATTCCAAGAGCAAAAAGAAACAGAGCTTTGACGACCAGAGCACGATAATACTCCTTTGTTGTTTTTCCCCGCATCCGTTCATGACGAAGAATCATCGCAATTCCTGCGAGAACGATAAAAATCCCTGAGCCAACCATGTAAGTATTATAATATGAAAGGAATTTGGGATCTTCAACGACAATGTTAAATATGACAAGACAGGCAAGAAGATGATAGAAGAGCATACCTAAAATTGCAATTCCACGGATCGCGTCTATCTCCCAGTATCGTTCGCTTTGTGGAGCACCCGTTGCGCCGGGTATTGTATGAACCGGTTCAGTGTGCTCCATAGTATTTCACCATAATCCTATACAGATTGAATTTGTACATCTAATTACTTTTTTATACATAGCCAATTCCTGTAATCATAGTGAATATCCAGAGTATGGCAAAAATTATCGGCATGTGAATAAGGTAAATAACAAGCGTTACTTTTCCATTACCGATTTTTGCAAAGAATTTTCCCACAACATCTGGTTTCGGAACGGAAAAACGCCGGATCCCTTTCGGATAAAAAATATTTCCAATACCTATGCCGAAAAGGAGGAAACCGGTCCAGGGAAGAAGGGGGAAATAATCAGGGGTGTGCTGCAGGAAATCAGCACCGTGGATGCCGATTGGATAGAGCAGAGACGGATCCTGGATCCCGGGAATAACAAGGTAACCAATGAGAATAATAATAAAACCAAAGAGGATGTTCCATTTCCCAAACTGCAAAAACGGGATTGATATCAGCATGGATATACTCAACATATGGAGGAAACCGAATTTAATGAAGACATCATTGTGGAAGATGACAACAGAAGCAAGCCAGGTCAATGCGGTGATACACATAGCAATGATGAAAAGAACAACAGCCTTTTTTGCGATATTCTTGTAGTAATCCCCCATCGGTTTTCCAAGCATCCTGTTGTACCGGAGGACAAGGGCAACCCCGGCAATTAAAATAAAGGCTGCGGAAACGATCACAATCGAACTATAATAGAGGAGGAACCCATGAGTTTCTTCAATGATGTGAAGCAGCACCATGCATGCAAGAAAATGAAAGAAGAGCATACCAAAGAGGGAGACTCCGCGAATTGCATCTATTTCCCAGTAACGATCTCCTTTCACTTTCGGGAGAACTCCCGTGACTATGCTTCGCTCCTCATCACTCATTGTTTCAGGCTTGTATGCTTTTGGGAGGTAAGAACTTTATGCGGGATAGGGTCAGATGTAGCCGACGGTTATTCCAAATATTTTCAGGATGATCAGGATATGAATGAGAGTGAGACCGATAAACGGGATATGAACGAGATATACCTGGAGAGGATATTTGCCGATCGTTGAAAGAGTGCTGCCGATTTTTCCGGCAGATCGAATGTGAAATCTGCGGTATCCTTGGGGATAAAGAACCGATCCGATGGCAACGCCAAGAAGCATGACACCAAGCCAGGGAACAATCGGGAAGAAGTCTCTCGGGAAGAAATCTGCAGGAATAATACCAAGGGGCATAAGCCAGATCGGTCCGGTAAGTGTTCTGAGGAAGAAAGCGAGAAACATAAAGAATAGGGCGGGGATGATATTCCATTTCCCGAACCGTAAAAACGGAATGGACAATATCATTGATACACCCATCATCTGGAGGAAATTGAAATACATATAATGTCCATCGTTGATAAATATCCTGATGAGTATAGACCCTATCAAGGCGACACAGACACCAATGAAGAATACTTCAACTCCGCGTTTGACGATGGCAAGATAGTATGTGCCACGTGGTTTATCACTCATACGGCCATGACGCAGGATGAGAGACACGCCGGAAATTATAACGAAGACACTTGTTCCAAGAGGAATGTAGCTGCATATCCAGATCCAGACACCACCGGAAATTATATGAAACACACCAAGAATGAATATTGTGTGAAAAATTATCATCGCGACAAGTGAGAGACCACGTATTGCATCTATTTCCCAGTATCGTTCTTTGACGGGAGCAGGTAGTCCATCAGACATTTGCATTATTATAGGAAGGGATAGATGAAAAATTCCATCATCAACGCGTCGGGACAGGGGAGAATATTTTGCGGAACTTCTTTTCCAAAAGTACACGCATGTGAGCAAAAAAGATAAATGAGACCAATTTACGTTTAGATTATATGACCCATTACATTCTTCATAGTTTCTGAAAAGATGTACCGCAGAAGGATCACTCTTCCTTCTTTGGTTTCTCCGGCTTCACATACGTAATATCGAACTTCTCCACATCACGCTCTGCCTTCGTCGCCGACTTTGAATATTCACGTTCCATCGAAAGAGCCGCGAATCTGCACACATCAATACAGTTTCCACACATAACACAGCGGAAACGATCAATCGTCCAGGTTTTTGCCGCACGATCAACTACGATCGATTGAGAGGGACACCGCTTCATACACATCGTACATGACGTACACTTTGACGGGTCAAAGACCAGGTGACCGCGGGTCCCCTCATAATTTCTCGGGGGTTCCTCCGGAAACATTGTCGTAACCGGTTTGTGGAAAAATTGATTCAGAATCGTCTTCAGCATTTTCATGACGACTCACCTCTCCATACATCCAATACATGGATCGATCGTTAAGACAATTTGCGGAACATCGGCCAGGTCACAACCCCCAATAATCGATACGAGGGCGGGAACATTCGCCAATGTTGGCGTTCTTACGCGGAACTGTGTAAGATATTTCGTGCCATTCCCTTTGATATAGTGAATGACCTCGCCACGCGGCTGCTCTGAACGGCTGAAATATTCCCCTTCAGGATTACCCTTCACCGATACCGAAACCGGACCTTCAGGCATATCCGTAATAACACGGCGAATGATCTCGACCGACTGGAACAACTCCTTGCATCTTACCGCACAACGGGCATACCCGTCCCCGCCTTTTTCGGCAACCGGCTTAAACCCGATATCGCCATAAGCGAGATACCCGGTCGACCGGGCATCTATGTAAAGACCGCTGCCGCGGGCGGTCGGACCGACGGCGCCTAATGCATAAGCGTCTTCCTTCGAAAGTTTTCCTTTACCGACCAGACGTTTTTTCACGTCGTAATCATTCATGAAAACATTCGTCAGCGATTTCATCTCATCCTCGATCCCATCAAGACGATCATCCATCTCCGAAAGGAAATGATTCGTCACGTCGCGGCGAACGCCGCCTACTTTACAAACTCCCTGGATCACACGACCACCCGTCGTTGCTTCCAGCTCATTCAAAATAGACTCACGGATCTTCCATGACTGATAGAACAGGCTTTCAAATCCAAGAGAATCTGCGAACAACCCAAGCCACAGAAGGTGACTGTGGATACGCGAGTACTCGCCCCACATCGTTCTGAGATAGGTCGCTCTCTTCGGAACCTCGACCCCCATCATTCCTTCAATACCTTGACAGAAGGTTGAGGAGTGAGTAAAACTGCAGATACCGCAGATACGCTCTGCGAGGTAAACGAAATCCTGATATTCGCGGCGGTCAACAAGACTCTCGAGACCACGGTGGACATAACCTATTGATGGAATCGCCGAAATCACATGCTCGTCTTCAACGACCAGATCCAGATGGATCGGCTCGGGAAGAACCGGATGTTGAGGTCCGAATGGAATAATAGTCTGCCTGCCTGTCATTCCTTTACCTCCTTAACGATCGTCACAGTCGGAGCTGGCTGCTCTTTCTTTTTAAACGGGTATGGAATCGAAGTTTTAATGAATGTTCCTTTGAAATCAAGCGTCATTCCCTCAAACGTGAATCCGTAAAGGTCGTGGATCTCGTTTTCATACACGAATGCACCGCCGTATGACTTGCCAATCGATGGGATCGCTGCACCATCAGACACGGTCACCCGGTAATGCTCTAATCTGAATTCCTTATCGAAGGAATACGTGATATAGTAGCCTTCATCTGCGGGAGTACAGGTTATAACAACCAGACGGTATCCCCCGTTTTTCATCCTGACACCAACGCTTTCCACATCAGCAACATTTATTGAAGTAATTTCCATATTCATTTCCCTGCCTCCAGAACGTTACGTTCTTTTTTCATAGCAAGCTGAAGACGTTTTTCTTCCAGAATCCCGATTGCCTTGACAATTCCCTCAATGAGAGCTTCGGGGCGTACGGAACACCCGGGAACATAGACATCGACGGGGATGATCGTGTCCACTCCGCCCGAAATATTGTAGCAGTCTCGGAAAACTCCTCCGCTTGATGCACAGATTCCAACTGCCACGACGACCTTCGGCTCGGGAATCTGGTCATAGAGATTTTTCAGAACAGCTTTGTTCTGTTCATTTACCCCGCCGGTCACCAGAAAAATATCTGTGTGCGCCGGATTTCCGGTATTGATGATACCAAACCGTTCGACATCGTAAACAGGTGTCAGAGCGGCAAGGATTTCAATATCACACCCGTTGCAGCTCGATGCGTTGTAATGGAGGATCCATGGGGATTTTCCTGTTGAAGTCATAATAATACACCTTCAAAGATTCCAAGTATGACTATATTTACGACACCTAAGATTAAGGTGGTAATCCATATCCTCTTCACCGTCGTCTGCCAGGTCACTCTTGGGAATACGTTGTCGATGATAAGTACGAGGAAAAATACCACAAGGAGCATGAGAACCGCGGCTATGTATACCTGTGAGAACAGGAGAATCATCAGAGCGATAAGAATCATGGCCTCATACCAGTGGGCAACTTCAACTTTTGCGAGATTCTTTCCGGAAAGGGAGGAGGTCACGCCTTTCACCAGTTCCTGATGGGCGTGCTCCGAGGTCGAGATATCAAACGGAGATTTTCTGAGTCTGAGCAGAAGAATGCTGAACATCATCAATAATATTCCCGGTATGTAGACAATAACCGGAACTCCCATTCGGAAGACGTCAATCAGCATGAAACTACCCGTGACCATGAAAATACCTGCTGCATAGAGGATCAGTGCGGGCTCCATAATCATGACACTGATCAGTTCACGCTCTGCACCGATATGCGAAAACGGAGCGTTTGCTGAATACGCTGCAAGGATCAGGAATGTGTGGGCAAGTGTCAGGGAAAAGACAACTAGGAGGATATTCCCTCCGGTAGCAAGCATCGCTCCGGAAAATGCAACCAGAACGAGATATGCTGTCGTGAAAATCGTTTCCACCGGGCTTGAGAATGCCTTTTCCTTATGCCATAATTTTACCACATCATAGAAGGGCTGGAGAATCGGCGGACCAACTCTTGACTGCATACGCGCAGTAAACACACGATCACATCCCATAAGGAGCCCGCCGATGAGTGGAGCAAATACCAAAAATGCAACCGCCCCGATTATTGCCATCATTATATTCATATCATTGCCCCCATTATTCCAAGAAGAAGCATTGCCGCAATCAGGATAAGGGAGATTATCCATGAGGGCATGAGAAGTTTTTGTTCCCCGCAATACTCTTCAAGGTAGTAATTTGCATTCTTTGTTTCCTTGTAGACCCCAAGGGAGCCGAGGAATCTGCCATCATTATCAACTGCACGACCTCCGATATAGGGCGGAAGTTTCCTTCCTGCCTTGGAACCGAAGAAAGCACCCAGACATAGTATTAGGATGATGAATAACATTATTCCCAGCATGATATAATTATCCGAGCTGGTAACGCCGAAAAGTCCCGGTGTATACAGCGGATAGATACCGTGAAGGTAGGGAGAAATTAGACCGATAATCATTGCCGGGAACGCGATACAACATCCGATTACGAGAATTCCAAGGGTAATAACCGGTACTTTTTCAGAGAAATGCAGGGTAACTTTTGGTGCCGGGGGCTTGTTCATTCTCATGAACAGTTTTCCAAGCCACTTGGTCCAGAAGAAAACGGTGAATGCACTGCCAAAGGCGAGAAGCGTAACAAACACATACCCAAACGGGGCGGTAAGGAAGGCTTCAAGTGCCGCCCATTTGGAGACAAGCATACCAAACGGTGCAAGATACATACCGCAGATACCAATTACCATCATATTTGCGAGGAGGGGCAGACGGACAATAAGTCCGTCCATGTCTTCGATATCCCTACTGCCGGTTTTGTGCTCGACTGCTCCGACACAAAGGAAGAGCAAGGCCTTGGCTACAGCGTGGAAGATTATCAGAAGTATTGCCGCCATGACCGCGCCCGGAGTCCCGATCCCGGCACAAGCGGTGATCAGCCCAAGATTTGCTATTGTGGAATATGCGAGAACTTTCTTTGCATTACTCTGGGAAATAGCAAGAGCTGAGGCCATAAGGAAGGTAAAGGCACCAACTAATGCAAGAGCGATCCCAACCCAGGTTTCTGCAAAGAGCGGGGCAAAGAGGACCAGAATATAGACACCTGCTTTGACCATTGTACTCGAATGAAGTAGGGCAGATACCGGAGTCGGGGCAACCATTGCACCTGTGAGCCATGTTGAGAACGGGAACTGTGCTGCCTTTGTTAATCCGGCAAGGGCAATCAGAGCTAACGGAATTGTCAATGTATGGACATCGGGATATGCAAGAAGACCGGAAACTGAAAGAAGGTTTATCGGCGCATTGATGCCAATCAGGAAATAAAGTGCAAGCGTGAAGGAAATTCCGCCAATCAGGTTCATCCACACTGCACGGAATGAATTATTGACCGCTTCGGTAGTAAGTGAGTACCCGATTAAGAGGAAAGAGCAGAGTGTCGTTACTTCCCAGGCACAAAGAATCCACATGAGATTGTTTGAGAGCACAATCCCGAACATTGCAGAGAGGAACAGGAACATTAAGGCAAAGAAGTAGCGTTTCCGGTTTGGAACCGAGGTCTGGTGTTCATGGTAGTCTTTCATGTAACCAAGAGAGTAAACACAAATCAGCGTACCTATGACGCCGATGATCAGAATCATGACGACAGTGAAATTGTTTACCACAAACTCCTGCGCCCCGCCGATTTGGTCAATGCCAAAATACTCAAGGAACGAAAGTAAGACAAACTGAATTACCGCAAGGATCAACGGGAGCACTTTCTTGTATTTTATGGAGAGCCCGATAATTATGAGAGAAATTACAATTTCGATGATGAACAAAATTGTGTTCATCCATGCGGCATTCTCAATCGTTACATATATTGGAGAGAGCCAGGCATTCCAAGCAAGGAAAAGCGAGGTCCCGATTATGACGACAGAGGTTATGCCTACAAGTACGTTTCTGATGATATCGGGTTTGAATACTGCAAGAAGTAGTGCAGCACAAACCGGGACAAGCAGCAAAACGAGTATGGCAATGAAATCCGGTGAGTACATAAATATCACTTGATGAAAGTATGGACATTCAACATTATTAATCATTTCAATTGGACAAGGTGAGATATCCTATAGTAATGCATAGAACAATCCAAATTGGAAAAAATATACGAAAAAATATTTCAAATTATTGAAATGACAATAATAGTTTTGTTCCCATAGAGGAAATTATATACAAATACGAAGATTTTCCTCATTAAATTTCCTGACCAAATACCTGCATTACCCAGAGGATCTGATTAATTTATTAGTGTCACACAATACGGAAAAAGAAGAAATCAGCTTATTTGAACCAAAAGGATATAAGGGAAATTACAATAGATACCGAAAAACTGAAACTCAAACGTTGATAGTGGAGCGCGTTGCATAAACACACATACATTATCAGGGGATACTAAAAAAGAATAATGGATTATTCAGACATCAGGAACGAATTTCGTTCCGTAGTGAATAACACCATCCGGACCCTCGCGATCCAGTACACGGAACACTGAGGTGACCGGCATACCAATGTAGACCTCGTCAGGTTCGCAGATGACGTGCGAGGTAACACGTGTCCCCTCTTCTAATTCAATGATGGCGAGAACATATGGTTTCAAATCAAAGTATTGATCACTTGCAGAGTGAATAACCGAATAGGTCATAACCTTTCCTTTACCTGAACACTGATAGGGAACGATTTTTCCATCCCTGCGGCAGTGAGGACAAAGGGCCCTTGGCGGGAAAAACACTGACCCACATGTCTCGCATTTTGTACCAACCAGATTATATCTCTGGGGAATCTCTCTCCAGAATCGTGCTACTGTCATTTACACTCTCCCGAAAAGATGAGAAACAACCGTTGCACCGGTTCCTCCAACATTCTGCGTCATACCAATCTCTGCTCCTTCTACCTGACGTCTGCCGGCTTCACCGCGAAGCTGCTGAACAACTTCCCATATCTGCTTGATACCGGTTGCACCAACGGGATGACCGCATGCCTTCAAACCACCCGAGGTGTTGACTGGAAGTTTTCCGCCAAGCTGGGTCTGACCCTCTTCGGTAAATTTCCCGGCAGTTCCCTTCGGAACAAATCCAAGATCTTCGATTGCACAAAGTTCTGCAATCGTGAAACAATCATGGACCTCCACAAAGTCAACATCTTTCCGTTCAAGTTTTGCCTGACGAAATGCCGAGTTTCCTGCCGCAACCGTCGCACCAAGCGTTGAAAAATCAGGGCGATCGTGCAGTGCAATCGTGTCGCCGGCCTGAGCCGAGGCGAGGACCTTAATCGGTGTGTCGGTAAATTCACGTGCTCTGTCCAAGGGGCATACGATAACCGCGGCAGCTCCATCAGAAACAGGAGAACAGTCAAAAAGCCTCAGAGGGGAAGCAACCAGGGTTGAATTCATCACTGTCGAGAGAGTGATTTCGTTCTGGAACTGGGCATACGGATTTCTCGCTCCATGATAATGGTTTTTGACGGCGACCTGCGCAAGTTGTTCACGGGTCAGCCCGTACTTGTGGATATAGTCACATGCAATCATCGCATAGAGACCGGGGAACGTTGCTCCTGCAAAACTTTCCCACTCTCTGTCGGCAGCTCCGGCTAAAACATCCGTTGCATCGCCGACATCGGTCATCTTCTCAACTCCTGCTGCAACGACAACATCGGACATTCCGGAGGAAACTGCTGCCACTGCCTGACGGAATGCAAGACCTCCTGATGCACATGCTGCCTCGACACGGGTCGCGGGAATATGCAGATCTCCTCCGAGTCCGACATAATCTGCAACGAGTGCCCCGACATGTTCCTGACCGATAAACCGTCCTGCGGACATGGATCCGACAAACATTGCATCGATCTGTTCACCAGTAACATTTGCATCCTCGATTGCGGCGATTCCTGCTTCTGTACAGAGATCACGTAAAGACGTGGTCCATCTTTCACCGAATCTTGTGATTCCGGCACCAATTATTGCTACATCTCTCATGATTCACCTCACATCCGGATCTTGCCCTTGTGACGGGCATATACCGCATAGTCAAGATACGTCTTTGTGTTAAGCATCTTCTGAACAGAAGGACCGCGTGACCTGTCGATTTTATCCAGAATTGCATCTGTTATAGTAATATCGAACGCGTCAGAACCTGCACCACTGCCGTAGCTCGTAACAAAAACCCGGTCACCGGGTTTTGCAACATCAAGAATTGCTGCAAGTCCAAGAGGGACAGCACCACTGTAGGTATTTCCAAGAGAAGGAACCAACAGTCCTGCCTTAATCTGCTCATGAGTGAAGCCTAACATTTTTGCGGCTTTCTGAGGAAACTTCGCGTTCGGCTGGTGGAAAACAGCGTACGTATAATCCGAAGGTTTTGTTCCACGTTGTTCCATCATCATCTTTGCAGCACCAAGAACGTGCTTAAAGTATCCAGGATCACCGGAGAATCTGCCCCCATGCTTTGGATAGGTCTCCCCTTCACGCCGCCAGAAGTCGGGCGTGTCGGTAGAGAAGGAACAGGTATCATTGATAACTGCTATCGGATCATCATTTCCGATTAAGAAAGCAGCTCCTCCTGCAGCTGCAGTGTACTCAAGTGCATCGCCCGGAGCTCCCTGGGCAGTATCCGAACCGATTGCCAGAGCGTATTTCATCATCCCGGATGAAACCAGACCCATGGCGGTCTGAATCGCGGCAGTTCCTGCCTTACAGGCAAATTCATAATCCGCAGCGGTCATGACCGGAGTTGCACCGATTGCCTCACCAACGGTAACAGCTGTTGGTTTTACGGCATACGGATGTGACTCGGATCCAACATAGACAGCCTTGATTTCTGCAGGGTCAACGGGACGCCTTAGAAGTGCTGTACGGGCAGCCTCGACTGAAAAAGTAGCTGCATTCTCATCATAATCTGGAACGGCTTTTTCAAAAACACCAAGACCACCGGTAATTTCCGCGGAGTTTGCTCCCCAGACACGGGCAATCTCTTCGACTTTAATTCTGTAACGGGGGATATATGCCCCGTATGTGATTATTCCTACCATTGGGTTTTCCTTAAACGTGTAACGAGATCCTGAACTTCGAGGGGCGTACAAAGAACAGTAATGTGATCTTTTTCTGCAAGCTGTTTGACAAGAGGGTGAACGTGCTCCACATCTATCCCCTGAAGGATCACATACGGAGGTTTAAATGGAGTTACACGAATCGCGATCATGGGTGACTTTCCTGTTGAAATATCTGTGAAAATCAGTGCACGCTCCGTACTCCAGCCATAAATGCGGTTGAATTCATTAGGTGAAAGATTCAAAATCGCATTTGGACTGTTTACAACCGTGTATCCAAAAATCTGAGAATTCAACTCTCCGCATATGAGTTGACATTCAATAAGATCCGACAACTCTTTGATTGGAATAGATGTGGCAAAATCATGAATATCATAAATGACCTCATCATCATAATCCGAGAACAGGAGTTTGCCGTACTTTTTGATGTACATCCCCCCATTTTCCTCATCAATTTCCAGAAGCGAGTCAACGATTTTACCAACAACACCTGTTCCCGGACTTTTTCTCCGTCCACTTTCGTAATCACTAATTACAGAGGGAGAAACACCTAAATGATCGGCGAGTATGCCCGGAGCTATCTGAAAACTTGTACGCCATTTTTTCAGAGCTTTTCCAGGAGAATCCGAGAGGGTGATTTCGCCTGCCATCTTTTCAGCAAGCTGTTGGCGAAGTACCGGCTTCATACTTACGTGTATTTCGTTGCTTACATAATAACTTGGTTGTCGAATTCGTCAATCTGCGAAATAAGCCTATGCTAACTCATAAATATATATCAATCCAACGTTGAGTATTATGTCGTCAATAGATGCTGAAGATACAGCATGTCTGCGGCGTATTGCCCTTATGGGAGGCTGTAAAGGACCCGTCCGTCTTTCCACACAAACACTGGGAGATCAGCTTGGAATCAGCCAGCAGACCGCGTCCCGCAGACTTCAGTCACTCGAAAAAACTCAGATGATTTCGCGAACTGCGGAATCAACGGGTCAGTTTGTTCTCGTGACAAAAGCCGGCGAGGAACATCTCCGCCGCGAGTATGCCGAATACAGTAAAATATTCAAACAGAAAGATGAGCAGTACGTTCTTACAGGAACCGTTACCTCCGGAGTTGGTGAAGGAAGATACTATATGTCCATTCCACATTATCAGGAGCAGTTCGAAAAACTCTGTGGATTTGTACCCTATCCCGGAACACTCAATGTAAAACTCAACCCGCAAAGTGTCCTGGTGAGAAAACGCATGGATGCCCTTGAATGGACCATCGTTCCCGGATTCAAAGATGAACACAGAATGTTTGGTGAAGCGCGCTGCATCAAATGTACCATATCTGGAATCCCATGTGCGATTGTTGTCCCGGGTAGAACGCACCACCCCGATGAAATCATCGAAGTGATCTCCGGAACACAACTTCGCAATATTCTTAATCTCGAAGAAAACAGTGAAGTCGAAATAGTGATCGGATAAAAAATCTTTTTTTATATAGTTTTAGTCGTAGGAAAAGAGATCTTCGACTGTGGTGTGAAAATACCGGGAAATTTTAAATGCAAGATCTAATGATGGATCATACTTTCCCTTCTCGATAGCAAGAATCGTCTGACGGGTCACGCCAAGTTCCTTTGCGAGAGCATCCTGCGTCAGATTGTGGATTGCCCGGTACACTTTTATTTTATTCTTCATCTTCATCCCATTCCCCAAATTTATGGGCGTAATAGAACTGGAACCCGATATAGATGAACAAGACTACGACAAGGAGAACAATCTGCATAACTGCAAATAACCCTAATACTGAAATTGGAATCATTTCCGGCGGTACGGGAAAATATGGCACGGATTCAAAGCCGCTCGGGAAAAGCATCGGATTCAGAGAACGATTATAGGTCAACGTATGGAATCCAAGAGAATCACTGAATACATAAACAATCATTGCAAGATTAACTGTAACAAACAAAACAGCAGCGGTTTTGATTGTTGCAGATGCGGTTTTCATTTCAATCAGAATGGAACGTTCATCCTGAACAATATCGGTAATATGCCTTTTCAGAACGAAGAGGAGAACAGCCTCAATCAAAAATGAAACCGCGATAATTACCGGATTTGACAACAAGATAGAGAGCCAGAACAAAAACAGGAGTGATATAGCAAAAAGACCGCTTATAATATAGAAGGTATTTTTTTTCATAGGGTTAGTCTTACAATATGTTAATTGAAGAGTATAATGATTTGCAAAAGAAAAACTCTGCCCCTGGTGTGTGGAAGGGGCAGAATTTTATATATGGTGGTATGAGAAAAATCTGATTTAGTTTTTCTGGTTTGTGTGTGCTGAAGACGAGGCAAGATGCCTGAATCTCCAACATAGAACTTTTTCACATCAGAAAATATATAGTTTCTTATTTAGCCTTGTATAATGGAAAAGAAGGAAAAACATGCAAAAAATAAACAGTCCCAAACCCGCCATGGTGGTATGGTGGTATGGTGACGGGGTTTGGGGCTGTACGGGTGTTGGTGGTGTATGAAAAAAATCTGATTCTGCTTTCTGTGTTTGCTTCTTCTGCTTTCTATGCTTGCTGAAGAATTAGAAGAACCTAATCGTTCGTCTGTTCTTCAGCGTACAATATGTTTTACATAATGTAATATATAGTTTCCGTAATTGCATGGATAAGAAAAAATAAAGAGTCGGAAAAAAGTAAAATGACACGGACCCTGTGTGACGGTATATGGGATCTTTCATGAACATTAATCCCCAAACAACATCCATATTAATGACAATAATGTTCACCATTTCCCGGGGAAAAAATCTCGACCAGCCGCACTATCTTCCAATGACACCGGAAGAACTAAAAAAAAATGGTTGGGAAAAACCTGACATCATCCTCGTATCAGCCGATGCTTATGTTGACCACCCCTCATTTGCGACCGCGCTTATCGGGAGAACACTGGTCAATGCAGGATTTTCCGTTGCCGTCATAAGTCAGCCCGACTGGAAAGACAGGGAAGGAACTGACTTCAAACAATTTGGGAAACCAAATTTATTCTTTGCAGTTCTTCCCGGAGCTGTTGATCCTATGGTGAGTGCCTACACCCCGGCACTCAGACGCCGGCATGACGATGCATATTCTCCCGGCGGGAAAACCACGCGCCCGGATAAAACTACCATCGTTTATACAAACACCCTCCACCGTTTATTCAAAGATACCCCGATAATTATCGGTGGGATCGAGGCAAGCCTCAGACGTCTCGCGCACTATGACTACTGGAGCGACTCAGTCAGACAGGGAATACTCGCCGATGCCCCCGCATCGCTTCTCGTCTATGGAATGGGTGAACTCCAGCTCATCGAAATAGCAACCCGCCTCAGAAATGGCGAAAAGATCAGAGACCTCAGAAATGTCAACGGGACCTGCTACACAATAAGTATAGCAGAATTCCGGGAAAATTCTCCTAAAGGAACGGTATTACCAGCATTCCCAGCGGTTGAAGACAAACAAAAGTACGCAGAAGCATGCAAAATCCAGTTTCTCTCAAGAGATATTCTCATCCAGCCTCACCCGAAAATCGTCATCATTCAGAATTCCCCGGCACGCCCATTGACAACAGATGAACTCGACATCATCTATGAACTTCCATACACAAGAAAACAGCACCCGGTATACAAAGAACCGATTCCGGCACTCACACCGATTCAATTCTCCATCACCACCCACCGTGGTTGTTTTGGTGCGTGTTCATTCTGTGCAATAACCCACCATCAGGGAAAAGAAGTTGTATCCCGAAGCGAAAAATCAATTCTCCGGGAAGCGGAAACTATTGCAAAAATGCCGGAATTCAAGGGGACCATCTCCGACCTTGGCGGACCATCCGCGAATATGTATGGATGCCACTGCGAAAAATGGGATAGAACCGGGGCATGCCTGGACAAAAACTGTACTACCTGTCCGTCTTTAAAAATGGGAACAGAAGAACAACTCTCACTTCTCCGAAATGTTTCGGCAATAAAAAAAGTCAAACACGTTTTCATAAGTTCCGGAGTTAGGTACGACCTCATTCCTGAAACTGAGGAGGGAGACCATTACCTGAGAGAACTCACCGAACACCATATCTCCGGTCACCTCAAAGTCGCGCCCGAACACATCGCCGACCGTGTTACAACATTAATGAACAAACCGGGAAAAAAAGAATTTGATAAATTCTGCAAACGATTCGATGCTCTCCAGAAAGACAAAACAAAACGTCAATATCTTGTTCCTTATCTCATGTCATCCCATCCCGGATGCAGAATCGAAGATATGGTCACTCTTGCTCTCTATCTCAGAGAGAAAAACATGTACACCGAACAGGTCCAGGATTTCACTCCGGTCCCAATGACCCTTTCGACAGCAATGTATTACACAGGTCAGAATCCCTTGACTGGCAAAAAGGTCCATATTCCTCTTGGCGGGGAAAAACGTATCCAAAGAGCACTTCTCCAATGGAAAGACCCGAAACAGTATGACCTGGTTATCTCCGGCCTCTTAAAAGCCGGAAGGGGAGATCTCATTGGGGACCTCGTGCCAAATAAAGGCATCCCGCCGGTAAATAAAGCAGCGCAGAATAAAAAAAGAAGAGCCTAAGTCTCGGGATTCTGCAGGCAGACATCCGGTTTCGGCTTTTCTCTGAAGAAAAAGCGATTGTAGATAATGGGGACGATTATCGTAGTTACAAGTGAAACAACTACAATTGCAATAAAGACCTCGTTTCCAAGCATGAGCAGGTTTTCAGCTTCCAGCGGATCCAAAGCCGCTGCCGCCATATTTTCGAAATGAGTCAGAGCAATCAATCCCACGATCATAGCAACTTCTCCACGGGGCATCATACCAAACCCGATAGCTGCCGAATCCTTCCAGTTCATTCCCATCAACTTAGCAGGAAGACCGCACCCAACCACTTTTGTAATGATGGCAACTAACGTCAGAACCACGATAAACAGTATCATATCGGTCGTTAGATATCGTAAATCCGCGATAATACCCAGTGACACAAAGAAAATTGACGCAAAGATAATATACAGATACTCTGAGCCAATCTTGATATCCAGACTATGCTTTAAACTTACCCTGTTCACACAGACTCCGGCAAGGAACGCCCCGACAATTGCAGAAATACCGACTGCTTCTGCCATCATTCCGTAGAAAAATGCAATCATCATGGTAAATATGAATACAAATTCAGGGAACTTTCTGGCAATATTTGTTTCATCCATTTTTGTTATCAGAAGTGGAATGACTTTCACTCCGATGCCGGCAGCAATAATAACGAAACCGAATGCTTTCACAATTGTCAGACCCACCGCGAGCGGAGCGACGGAACCCGTGGTCGCAAGGTCCGTAGAGATGGAGAGCACGATCAAACTTAAAATATCATCAATGACCGCTGCTCCGATAATTGCCTTTGCAAACGGCTGATGGAGTTTGCCCATCTCCCGCAGAACATTTGCTGTAATTGCAATACTCGTGGCAGTCATAGCTGTTCCAATGAAAATGGCACTGTAAAAGTCCATTCCGAAGAAAACTGAAGTTAAATACCCCCCTATCCACGGAACGATAACCCCCACAAGAGCAATAACGAAATATTTCCAATTGGTGATGTCACGTAATTCAAATTCCAATCCGATGACAAACATCAGAATGATTGCGCCAAGAGCCGCGAGACTCTGAACAAAATCTGTATAGGTAATAAGTCCCAGAACACTAGGACCAACCAGCAAACCAACCAGAATTTCCCCGATGACTGCTGACTGATGAATCCGTGTTGCGAGGAGGTAACCTCCCAGAGCAACAAATAAAAGCAGACTCATCTGAAATTCAATGGTCGAAGTAAGTTCTTCCAACATAAATATCTACAATTTGTATTTTAAGTAAAAAGCATTTGCCTTATAATAGTACGAAATTCAATAATCAGGGTCCTGTTTTGCCGGGCAGTAGTTACATAATGCCTGCGGGAGATCCTTCTCCTTATCCCGTATCGGGCAGTAAATTACATTTCCCTCCTGCCGGATTTTCAGCCCGCCCGGAAACGGCATCCCTACCGGATGTCCACATCCTCCCTTTACAAACATCACATACGCAAATACCAAACGGTAAAATAACTTTGATAGGGGATGATTCGGCGTAGGACATGGATCATTCGATGAACTGACATCCATATAACAGTATCCAGAAACACCGTCCCAATATCTTTTCCAGAGATCTAAATTTGACAGCAGCCCGTTACATCTGATTTTTTCCCGGTATTCCTGCATAAACACATGATACTGGTCAAGAAGATCCATACAAAATGGTATGTATGCTTTTTTGTATGGATTTGGCAATCTGTCCACCTCACACTTAATGTACCCCCCGATATATTGTAAATCAAAAACCGTATATGCGGATAGTGCCTTGCCAATGATTTCTACGGCCCCCTCTTTTGACTCGATCGATAACAGAGCCGTTACCGTATCATCAATAAATTTGCGGCATGCTGACTCAGATTTAGAAAAGATGTCCATTGATAAATTATCATAGATTGTACCTGGATCCTATAAAATCTGTTTGACAGGAGAACGGTACATATTTATATGGCGTTGAGCCAAATACAATTGAGATTTCATGGATATTCTCTATGCTATAGTTGTCGTAATCGGCTTAGTCGCCTTCGAATCGATCTGTAGTATAGACAACGCCATTATTAATGCAGATATTTTATCCACGATGGGAAAATGGGCACGCCGATGGTTTTTGACCTGGGGTCTTCTCATTGCAGTGTTCGGTGTTCGCGGTCTTCTTCCGTGGGCAATTATCTGGGCATCAACACCATCACTTGGTCCGATAGGAGCACTTACTGCTACCTTTTCTGGGGATGAAACTGCCTCTCTGGCAATTGAACAGAGTGCACCTTTCCTTCTCCTTGCCGGGGGAATATTCATGGTATTCCTATTCCTCCACTGGTTAATGGCAGAGAAAAAAAATTGTATCATGCCGGGAGAACTTGCCTTATCCAAACATGGACCATGGTTTTATACAGTTGCATCCATTATCCTTCTTGCAGTTGTTTATTTCGCAGTTCAGGTTAACCCATTCCTCGGGGTAGCGGCAGTCGCAGGATCGGCAATCTTCTTTATTATGCAGGGATTTCGTCTGTTTGCAGATGCAAAATCTGTAGAACTTGAAAAAAGCACACCCAGTATAGGAGCTGATCATAAATCAGAAATCAGTAAACTGATGCTTCTCGAAGTGATTGATGCAACATTCTCTATCGACGGGGTCGTGGGTGCCTTCGCATTCACGATGGCGGTTCCGCTGATTCTGATTGGTAACGGTCTTGGAGCATTAGTGGTTCGTGAGATGACAATTAGGAACGTTGATAATATTCGTAAATTTGCTTACCTCAAAAACGGTGCAATGTATTCCATCTTCTGTCTGGGTATTATCATGTGCTCGGAAGGATTCGGTGCCGAAGTCCCGATGTGGCTTGCACCAGTAATTACTGTTACTATCGTAGCAACCTTCCTTGGACTTTCCATCTGGAAAATCAAACACAATAAGTATGGTGTTTGTACGATAGATCCAAAGCAAAACTAAATTTTAGCGTAGCTTTTTTATCACTATTTCCAGAGTCAATTTTTTTGAAAAATCTATACTGATACCAACAGGAGATAATAAACAAAAAAGTAGAGTATAAATTAAAAAATTATTCGCGTTTCAACATGGAAGATACTGCAGCGACCACAATTGAGAACAACTCACTTGCACCAAATGTCTCGGAATTTAGTATCAGATCATAAGGAGACTGATCTCCAATATCTATCTCATAATAATCCATATATCGACCAGCCTCACACGCTTCACGCTGGATAGTCAGAACAAATGCCTGTTCCACAGTTATATGCTCACGTTCTGCAATACGGGTCGACCGGCATTCCGGTGATGCATACAGAAGAATCTTCAAATCAGCATTCTCGACCATCCAGCCGGCAAGCCTTCCTTCCAAAACAATATCGTCAGATGACTCACCTATTTCTTTTTGGCGGGAATCAATTTCTTTATCTATGGAAGAATCATTTTCAGCCAATTTACCAAACAAGGCAAGATCCATATGCCGCTCTTTTGCAAGATTACGGAAAACCTCCCCCGCTGACACATACTTATAGGAATATTTCTCGGCAATGGAACGTCCGAGAGTCGTTGTGCCTGAACCAGGCGACCCGCTAATGGTGATTCTCAATTATATTCCCCCGATATTCAGGGCTTTTCTGATAATCTGGGACATAGCGAGCGAACAGACCATATACCAGAGAATCCACAACGGGAAAAAACCAAGATAGACATGGACATAGGTTGAGAGACCGGCAAACGGAATAACAAGTGCAGTTGAAAGACTTGGATCTGCAAGCATCTCAATTTCAGTTGGAATGTGCTCAATCAACCAGAAGAAAATCGGCACGGTCAGGACGAGGATGAATGCCATCGGTTTGAACTGCTGCTTGGACATTTCCATCTGATCTGCCATCATTGCCTGCTGCTCTACCTGCATCTTCTTGATGAGTTTTTCATCTCCGGATAGCTGGGCTTCCCGGAATCTTGCCTGGAATCCTTTTGATTTTTCCTGATTCTCAGCCATCTTTTCATAATCCATCGTGTATTTCTGGATCAAAGATGAGTAGAAACCCGTGATGGTTGCAAGAATCAGCACAAGAGCGAAGAACGGCAGACCAAGAGCTGCGAACGGACCAATAACAATATCAACAATACCTGCGATAACCTGACGGGCTTCCTGCCAGCCATAGAGCATCATCATGCCAAAAACTACAGCAAGTGCAATATACGTACTGTATTTCTTGCTGAACTCGGCTCTGTCCATGACCAGTTACCTCAGGGTCTTTACAAGTTCATCAACTGCTTTGTCTAAGAGGAAATCTGGATTGGTAATGATTTTGATGGTGCATCCGGTAAGCATCGAATATGATGCTGCAAAGGCACGGTTCATTTCCTGATGTTCGGCAATGGATCTGGAACCTTCCATATCACGAACACGGGTCTCATCAGAGAGTCTGCGAAGTAGGATTTGATCATTATCTGTTTCAACAAGAACGATTATATCCGGCATGATTGCAGTGATGACCCACTCGGGAAGACCGGCAAGATATCCATTAGGAGTCTTGACTGAAGCGTGCGTATCTATGATTACATTTCCGTCGATTGCTGCAATTTTTTCTGCTGCAGTTTTCTGGAGACGCTTCTGGGAAATACGATCAAGTTTCCTCATTTCGTCACGATCAGTGACGAGACCCTCAGCATGAGCGACCTCAAACATATAACTGCCGAAGTTGATGTTTTGATATTTGACACCTTCAGCGGTGATTTTTTCGAATGCGGAGTTAATGACGGTGGTTTTTCCAACGCCGGGAACACCGGTGA
>Ga0265294_10001657_pt1 | contig 29933 bp, 28 predicted proteins | sample MunlanPumphouse3_FD_192504 | JGI IMG/M metagenome (GOLD analysis project Ga0265294, IMG submission 192504) | Groundwater microbial communities from a municipal landfill in Southern Ontario, Canada - Pumphouse #3 | ecosystem: Environmental > Aquatic > Deep subsurface > Groundwater | place...
CTCGTTGCTTACTTTGTCTTGACGCTCCATGTTCAACAAGTTGTCCAGCTGGAACAGATCCAGCTAAATTCATCCGCTCTGTCCGTTTCAAGAATGTGAAGGGCGCTGCCGAAACCGTGAGAATTAATAATGCTCTCGGTGCCATTTGCGCGAGAGTGTGTCCAACCGAGAGATACTGCCAAGAAGGCTGTTCTCGTTCCGGAATTGACAAACCAATTGATATCGGTCGTATCCAACGATATATCACCGATTATGAAGCGACAACCAAGATGGATATTTGGGAAGTAAAACCCTTAAATGGCAAAAAGATTGCTGTCATTGGCAGTGGTCCTAGTGGTTTAACTGTCGCGGCTGAATTAGCGATGGAAGGCTATCAAGTCACCATCTATGAGAAAGATGCTAAAGCCGGTGGATATCTAAGATATGGTATCCCAGAATATCGTCTTCCAACTTCAGTTGTTGATCAAGAAATCAAAAGAATTGTCAATCTTGGTGTTGAGATTGCTCTTAACACGCGCATTGGCAGTGATATCACTTTAAAAGATTTACAAAAAGATAATGACGCTGTCATCATCGCCATTGGCGCCAGCCAAGGCAAGATGCTTCCCATGTTTGAAAATAATCGCAAAGTCAAATTAGCGGTCGATTGGTTAAAACAAGTTAAATCTCGTCGTGGAAAAGTTAAGATTCCCGAGAATGTTTTAGTCATTGGTGGTGGCGATGTGGCGATGGATACTGTTACCACGCTTAAATTATTAGGTTGCCCACATGTTACTGATGTCGTCTATGAACAATTCAGCGAATTTAGAGCGAGCAAGAAAGAATTGCTCGGAGCTCAAGAACAAGGCGTAACCATCATTGATGGATATGTCCCCACTGCGACCTCTCGTGGTGGAATCGTCAAATTCAAACACCGCGTTATTCCTAGCGAATTAAAAATCAAAGCCGATTTAATCATCCTCGCAGTTGGTCAACAAGTTGATCCAGCGGGATTAGGCTTACAAATTGAACGTGGTGAAGTCAAAATCGAAGGTAACCACATCCAAGATAGCAATATCTTTATCGCTGGTGATATCGGCCATGGCGAAAAGACCGTCGTGTGGGGCGTGAGAAGCGGCAAAGAAGTCGCCTACGCTGTCAAAAAATATTTAGGAGGCAAATAATATGGTCCATAAAGATTTATCGATCACCTTCATGGGGGTCAAATTCCCTAATCCATTCTGTTTATCTTCTTCTCCCGTTGGCAACTGCTATGACATGTGCGCCAAAGCTTATGAAAGTGGTTGGGGTGGTGTCGTCTTTAAGACCATCGGTCCTAAACACTATGTCATCGACGAAGTGTCACCTCGTTTTGACGCTTTAACTAAAGAAAACGAACCCTTCGTGGGCTTTAAGAATATGGAGCAAATTGCTGAGCATCCTCTTGAAGAGAATCTCGCTGATATCCGTAAATTAAAGAAGAATTATCCAAACAATGTTTTAATTGCTTCCATCATGGGCAGCAATGAAGAAGATTGGGAAGAATTAGCTCGTCTTGTTACCGAAGCCGGAGCGGATATGATTGAATTAAACTTCTCTTGTCCTCAGATGACTTCGCACGCCATGGGCTCAGATGTTGGTAGTAACCCCGAATTATGTCGTAAATATTGTCAAGCGGTTCGCCGTGTCACGAAATTACCATTTATGGCCAAGATGACTCCGAACATCACGGATATGTGTGAGCCAGCCATCGCTAGTATTGAAGGGGGCGCCAACGGCGTCAGTGCTATTAATACAATTAAATCAATTATCAATCTCGATCTTAATAAAAAAGTTGGTTTACCAATTATCAATGGCAAATCTTCTATCTCGGGATATTCCGGCAAAGCTGTTAAGCCAGTTGCTTTGCGTTTCATTCAACAAATGAGAACGAACCCTAAGCTTAAAAATGCCGAAATTGCTGGTATTGGGGGCATTGAGACGTGGGAAGACGCCGCTGAGTTCATTTTATTAGGTTGTAAGACTTTGCAGATTACAACGGCGATTATGCAATATGGTTATCGCATCGTTGAAGACCTCTGTAATGGCTTAGAGCATTATATGGAATCTCAACACGTTGATCACCTCGAAGATTTAGTGGGTCAAGCTACGAAGAATAACATTCCTGCGGAAGCTCTTGATCGTGACTATGTCGTCTATCCCGAAATTGATCTTGATAAGTGCGTTGGTTGCGGCCGATGTGTCATCTCCTGCTACGACGGCGCTCATCAAGCCATGGAATGGGATGAAGAAAAACGTCAACCACGTTGCAACCACGATAAGTGTGTTGGTTGTCTACTCTGCGGACTAGTCTGTCCAGTCGGCGCTATCAACCTTGGCGAACGAGTTTTGAAGAAAGGTCGTAAGCCTCGTAATCTCTCTCGCATCGTCTTACAAGATGTCGTGGAAAAGATTTAAATAATCTAAACAATTTAAGCCCTTCAAATAGTGAGGGGCTTTTTAATAGTGATTTTTCTATATAATATTGATAATGTATAACAAAAGATATACAATAATATCGAGGTTTGAAATGAAAAAAACAGAATTAATTCATACTCGTATCGAGCCACAAATAAAAAAAGAATGCGATAAAATTTTTCATGAATTAGGGATGACAACTTCATTTGCTGTCACTTTATTTTTGAATCAGGTTGTTTTACATAAAGGTCTACCTTTTGATGTCTCCATTCCAAGCCAAGATATTAATGAGACAATTTCTTTTGCAGAAAGCATTAATTCAATTGATGGTGGAAAAGCTTCAAATAAAACTAAAGATTTAATTTCTTTATATTTGCAAGGGAAAATAGATTATGAAACGATGCAATTTGCTATTGGGAGACAGCATAAATGAGTCGAGATCCTTATCTATATCTAGATTGCGATGTGTTAGTTAACAAATTAAATATTAAAAATGCTAAAAAACTTGATCAATTTGAAAATGATACATTGATTGCTGCAATTGCTAATTTAAAAGCCCATCCAATGGCAATAAAAAGTCTATATGATATAAAAATAATCCATAAAGAATTATTTCAATTTGTATATGAATGGGCTGGGGAAATACGGAAGATTAATATCTATAAAAGTGAGCCTATTCTTAATGGTTATTCTGTCGACTATACTCCATGTGATTATATAGAAAAAGAACTCGAAAATTTGGAAAAGAAATTCACATCAATTAATTGGAATTCATTAACAATTAAAGAAAAAGTTTCTAAAGTGTCCAGCCTCATATCTGAGTTGTGGCAAATCCATATGTTCAGAGAAGGAAACACTCGCTCAATAGCAATGTTTTTATATTTTCTTTTAAAAACTCTAGATATTCACATCAATACTGAGTTTATTGGAAAAAACGCTAAATATTTTCGAAATGCTTTAGTGCTTTCATGCATTTATGACAAAAGCAAACCTGAATATCTTTTGGGAATAATTAAAGACACTATTTCATATAAAAACATACAAACAAATTCATATCTTTCAATTGATGGTTACGAAGTTAATAAATATGAATATAAACAACACACAATCAATAAATTGAAGACCATTAAATAAAAATAACAAATATAATTATAAGGATTGCTTACTTAATCAAACTTTTAAAACTTGTGAATGCATTATAAAATATTAATAAGTTTTACTATGAAATTCCCTAAAATTTTTGAAATTAAAACAAGCAAAAGATACTTTTTTGTCGCTTCATTATCAAGTATTTTAAGCGATGGCGCTCTTTACAAGTTTTATGGTACATCTGGTCGTTTTGATGGCTATTGTTTTTATCTAAAAAGAAGGAAATTAAATATTGTCAAACAATCAAATTATCTTACTTTCATGCGGAAGATGATTGCTTTAAACCCTATTCCAGATAATGAAAATAAGTTTTCCTGTATGAATGACATTATTCAATATCTCTTTCAGAACAATAAGCCTCTTGAAATTCATCTATTTAAAGGTCAATTCTTATATGGTTTTATTCTCTCTTATGATACTGAGCAAATAAAAATGAAAGCCTTATATTTTAATGGCAGTGTTTATAAAGATAATGTGAATATATCAGTCAGTAATATCAAAGAATTATTTTTTGGGTCTCCAGGTCTTGAAAAATATGAGTTTTTACTTCAAGAAGATATTATTGATGATTTAAAAGAAACACCAGTGATTTATTCAAAGCAACCTTTAATCAAACTTCATACCTTATGTTCGATATTTTTTAAGAGTCGATATTGTTTTGAAGTTGGTTACATCAATGGCATAGATGATGGGAAAGTTATCATGGATCTTTTTGATGAGGAAGGTTTTTACGATGGTGTTCTCATTCGAGATTTAGCGGAAGTCAGCAAAATTTCGTATCGTGGAAAATATCTAAAGATGATGGATAAACTTATCAATATTCATCATAGTAAAGCAAAGATGCTTAACAAGAATGATTTTAATGGCATCATGAAATATTGTTTGGAAAATCAAATCACGGTCAATATTTCAACGAAAAATAGAAAGCAATTTGACTATGCAATTATTAAGGAAATCAACTCCTCTGATCTTTTGTGTGCCCATTACGATGGATTTGCCCACTATATAGGAGAAAGAAAATACCCACTAAAAGACATTAATTATTTATGCTTTGGTGATGAGTTAACCAAGAACTTTAATCAAATAATAAATACCAAAGACGTTCTAACAAAATAAAAGACTGAATCTTCGACTCAGCCCTTTTATTATGCGATTGATATTTAGATTTTCATCGCGACATCCCAAGCTCGCCAAATGACGGTCCGTAAGTTACCGACACCATTGCAATCTCCAACGAGATGGACATGTTTTCCTTCGGGAGAAAGGGGAGTGGGGATATAGCCAATCGAGGTGATGACCTTACTGGCCAAGAGAGTGGACTCTTTACCATCTTTATCAACGATAATCACTCCATCATTGTTAATCTCTTTGACTTTAGTCTCGAGATAAACAGGAGTTTGATGTAAAGCGAAATAATCGCGGAGATAAGAGCTATTGGCTAAGCAGACACCCTTGACAGCGATGAGATCGTTCTTCATTTCAACAATGGCGGGTTTCTTGCCATTAAGGCATAATTCATAAGCGATTTCACAGCCAGTTAAACCACCGCCGATGATGACAGGATTTTCACCGACATCTTTAGAGCCTGATAAGAAATCCACAGCTTCAATCGCTTTTTCACTGCCGGGAATATGGAGATGACGGGCTTTTGAACCAGTGGCGACAATCACTTCATCAAAGTCTTTGCCTAAACACTTTAAGCAGTCGGCTTTGGTATTTAACTCCACTTTGATCTCAGGATATTTTTTGATCTCTCGGAGATACCATTCGATTAAGCGACGGTCATTCTCTTTAAAGATAGGAGTGGAAGCGGCGGTGAAGACACCACCCAATTTATCACTCTGTTCAAAAATTGTGGCCTTATGTCCGCGTTTTGCACAGACAAGAGCGCTTTCCATGCCACCGATACCACCGCCAACAATGGCGACATTCTTGGCTTTTTTCGCTTTGATGATTTTGTATTTTTCCGATTGCATTGTCTCTGGATTAATGGCACATCTTGCCATATGTATTGCATCATTTAAATCTTGATCATTGGCGACTCCTTTATAGTGACACATATTGAAACAACCATTATGGCATTGAATACAAGGACGAATATCTTCTTCCTTATCTTTCATTAGTTTACTAACCCATTCTTCATCAGCTAAGAATTGACGAGCGACACCCATGCCATCAATCTTCTTCTCCTCGATGGCTTTCGCAGCGATTTCGGGAGTCATACGACCAGCGCAGACGACCGGAATATCGACAAACTTTTTAATGTGTTCAACTTCTGGGAGATTGCAGTTATCTTTCATATAGACTGGTGGATGAGCCCAATACCAGGCGTCATAGGTGCCATTATCGCAGTTAAGCATATCGTAGCCCGCATCTTGGAGATATTTAGCGGCTTTCTCGCTTTCTTCCATGTCACGTCCGACTTCTTGATAGTCTTCGTCAGGCATCGCGCCGACATTAAAGCCTTTGGTCTTACTGACAACGGAATAACGTAAAGAGACAGGGTAATCTTGTCCACAAGCCTTTTTAATGGCTTTGACAATCTCGACGGGGAAGCGGTAGCGGTTTTCAAAACTGCCACCCCATTTATCTTTTCGAAGGTTGGTGTATTTTAAAGTGAATTGATCGAGGAGATATCCTTCGTGGACGGCGTGAACTTCAATACCATCAACACCGGCTTCTTGGCATAATTTAGCGGTCTTGGCAAAAGCCTCAATAATGGCTTGAATTTGTTTTTCAGTCATGGCCTTCGTCATTACCTTATCGCTCCAGCGATTAGGAGTGACACTCGGTGCCGCATTGATCCAATTCATATTGAAGATGGGCTTCATTAAGCCACCCATCACTTTGTTGGTGCAGCATTTGACCATGATGTCGTTTAACGCCATCGAACGGCCAAAGCCAGCTGTTAATTGAACGAATAGTTTGGCTCCGGTTTGATGGAGTTCATCCATAAAGATTTTTAATTTCTTATACATCCCCTTGTTGGAATAGAGCCAACCACCCATCATGGGATTTTTGACTGGAGCAATACCAGGGAGAATTAAACCGACATTGTTCTTGGCTTTTCCCATGATGAACTTCGCCGCTTCTTCATCGAAGTGAGCGGGTTCCATCCAGCCAAAAAGACTAGTTCCACCCATGGAAGTCATGACGATACGATTCTTGATTTCCACGTTGCCAATTTTCCATGGCGTAAATAAAGGATTATATATTTCTTTCATAAGAGTACCTCTATTACTTATTCTAGATGAAAAAGTCAGCTCTTGTATAACTATTTAATAAAATAGTGTTATGATTTAGATAATCAATCGTATTGATACATAACAATAAGGAGACAAAACGTTTTATGTATGAACCAAAAATGGAATTAACTCCCGAACAAAGAGATATCCTTAATGGTAAGCAAGGCGAGACGATGGCCAAAATCATGGAGACAATCGTGATGTTTGGCGATATGTTTGAAGCCCCTCGACTCGTCAAAGTCACTCATGATGAAGGACATCTCGTCACTTCCTTTGGCATTGGAATTTTAAAGCCGATCTTCTCTATGATGGACACAATAATTGGCGATGATATTCACGCCAAAGGAAAATTCACTGTTGATCCGCGACCCTATGATTATAAGAATGTAAAATGCTCACTTCTTGATAAATTAGTCTTTAGTAAAGTTTTGTACTCACAACAAAAAAGATATGAAGAGCAATTAACAAAAGTTGGTCTTCGTGATGCGAATGCTTTTACTTGTACTTCTTATTTACCCGAAGTTGGTAATATTCCTAAGAAAGGTGATATTCTTTCGTGGGCTGAGAGTTCGGCAGTTGTCTATGCGAATTCTGTTTTAGGAGCAAGATGTAATCGTAACTCAGGTATTCTTGACCTTTTTGGTTCAATTATTGGTTATGTGCCAGAGTTTGGATTTTTAACCGACAAAGGACGAAAAGCCACTTGGAGAGTTGTCGTTAAAACGAGCCACTTACCTGAAGCTCAAATTCTCGGATCCGCGATTGGCATGAAAGTATTGGAAGATGTTCCTTATGTCGAAGGACTTGATAAATTTTTAGGTACCAAAATTAATGAACAAGTTGTTGGTTATCTCAAAGATTTTGGAGCAGCGACCGCCTCTAATGGTGCAGTAGGGCTTTATCATATCGCTAATTTAACACCAGAAGCGCAGGAATTGGGCGAGAAATTGCTCGTTGAACAACCTAAAGAATACATCATTGATGATGCGGAATTAGAACGTGTTTATCGTGAATATCCCATCATGTGGAAAAACAAAACTAAGAAAGGTAATCTTGTCTTTATCGGCTGTCCTCATCTTACCTATCAGCAATTATGTGATTGGACCGATAAGATTGCTGAAGGTTTAAAAGAGAACGGTAAAAAGAAAGTTGTTGTCCGCACAATTTTAACCTCTTCACCTGATGTAGTTAACAAATTTAAAAAGAGTGATAAGTATGAATCATTAATGAGCACAGGTGCGAAACTATCGAGTATCTGCCCATTGATGTATACGAATAATCCCCTCACAAAAAAGAAGCGTATTATTACTTCTTCAAACAAATTAAGAACCTATTCACTAGCCCGTTATTACAAAGATGAAGAAATTCTCAATTTTGTGATTGGTAAGGAGGCCAAATAATATGAAACAATTTAAAGGACGTGTCATCACTAGCGGACAATTAATGGGAGAAGCCGTTGTTTCTCATCAAGGCGTTAATACTCTCGCTTCTTTTCAAAAAGCCGTTGTTGGTAAGAAAAAAAGAGCGGTTATTTCTGATCAAGGGAACCAAGATATCTATGGTATTGATGTCACTGATAAAATTCTATGTCTTCCAATAACAATTGGGTCGACCACAGGTGGCTTAGTAATTCAAACGATTTGTGCGATGAAAATCGCTCCTGCCGCCTTCTTATTTTCTGAGCATATCGACTCTTTAGCGGGCTCTGGTATTGCTTTGGCTAACATTTGGGAAAATAGCTCTGTCATCGCTATCGATGAGCTCGGCAAAGAGTTCCTTGCATCAGTAAAAACGGGTGATCAAGTGCAAATTAAAGAAGACGGGACAGTCGTTATCCTCTAATTATCCTCTATTTATTATTAATCAAATCTCAGCTCATAATCGGGTTGGGATTTTTTTCATTTTCGGTGTGTGCTTACGCTTACCCCTCCTTTTTGTGCTTGTCATAATGCGCGTATCTGCGTAAAATAAATGGGCTGGTTTTATGCGATAAACCAAATAGGAGGTTACTATGCCGCATTTACAAGGTAGTGCTGTAACGCAAATTACAAAAATCGTCGAGCGTTACAAAGATGAACCAACTCCATTAATGATGATCCTTGAGGACGTGCAGAAAGAATATGGTTATATTCCTCTTGAAGTTCAGGAATTGATTTCTGATCTGACTGGAGTGCCTGTCAGTGAGATTTATGGAGTGGTGACGTTTTATTCATTCTTCTCTTTAACACCAAAAGGAAAATATGTCATTGGTGTCTGTTTAGGAACAGCTTGTTATGTTAAAGGCTCTCAATTAGTCTTAAATAAATTTAGTGAAATCTTAAATCTCAAACCGGGTGAAACGACGGAAGATGGTCTCTTCACTCTTGATGTTTTACGCTGTGTGGGAGCATGCGCTATTGCCCCAGCTGTTTCTGTAAATGGAAAGGTTTATCCACAAGTTAAACCAGAAGAAGCAATTAAGATTGTCAATGAATATAAAAATAAAGAAGCGGAGGCTTGCTAGTATGGCTAAAATTGAAACGATTAAGACCGAAAAGCAATTATTAGATAAAATCGAACATTGCGGAGCGTGCCTCGAAAAGAAATTTCACTGTCAAGATGGTCACCGCGCCATCGTCATCTGTGGTGGTACAGGATGCTTATCTAGCGAATCAGCAGAGATCCTAGCTAAATTCCAAAAAATTATTATCGAAAAAGGCTTGAGTGAGACAGTAACTGCTAATATTGTCGGATGCTTTGGCTTCTGTTCGCAAGGTCCTTTTGTGAAAATTTTCCCCGAAGAGACTCTATATACTAAGGTGAAGATGAGCGACGTTGAAGAAATTATTGAAAAAGATATTGTCAACCACGAGATTGTGGAACGTCTTTTATTTGTCGATCCTGTCACCAAACAAAAAGTTCAAAAGCAACACGACATTAATTTTTATAAATTGCAAAAGCGCGACATCGCTCTTCACGGCAATGATGAAATCAACCCTGAAGATATCGATGAAGCTTTAGGCGATGGAACTTTTATCGCTTTAAATAAAGCTTTGCATATGACTCGTCAAGAAGTCATCGATGAAGTCTTAAAATCTGGTCTACGTGGTCGTGGAGGCGCTGGCTTCCCCACTGGCCGCAAATGGCAATTTGCTTACAATGTTGAAAGTGAAGATAAATACATCATCTGTAATGGTGATGAAGGTGATCCAGGTGCCTTTATGGATCGCTCTATCATTGAAGGTAATCCCTGTAATGTTATTGAAGGGATGATGATTGCCGGCTATGCCATCGGAGCTAAAAATGGTTACTTCTATGTCCGTGCCGAATATCCTGTTGCCGTTGATCGTTTAAAAAAAGCTATTGCTGAATTAGAAGAAGCAGGTTTATTAGGTGATCATATTCTCGGTACTGATTTCTCATTCCGTTGTCATATTCGTTTAGGAGCAGGGGCTTTCGTCTGTGGTGAAGAAACCGCTTTATTAAATAGTGTTGAAGGCAAACGTGGTATGCCACGTCCTCGTCCTCCGTTCCCTGCTGTTAAAGGTTTATGGGGGAAACCTAGTGTTATTAACAATGTCGAAACATTAGCCAATGTTCCTTATATCATTCGTGAAGGAGCCGCTCATTATGCTTCTTTCGGTACTGATGATAGCAAAGGCACGAAGGTATTTGCACTCGGTGGCAAAGTGAATAATGTCGGACTTGTCGAAGTCCCGATGGGTACCACCTTACGCCAATTGATTTTTGATATTGGTGGTGGCATTCCTAATAATAAAAAATTTAAAGCCATTCAAACGGGAGGTCCTTCTGGTGGCTGCTTAACCGAAAAAGATCTCGATACTCCAATTGACTATGGCTCTTTAATCGCTCATGGTTCCATGATGGGATCGGGCGGTGCTATCGTCATGGACGAAGATAACTGTATGGTTGATGTCGCTAAATTCTATATGACATTTATCTGCGATGAATCATGTGGTAAATGTTCACCATGTCGTATTGGCACCAAGCGATGCTTAGAAATTTTAACGAATATTTGTGACGGTAAAGGAACCCTTCAAGATTTAGAAAGCTTGAAAGAATTATCAGCTGTTATTAAAGCTAATTCCCTTTGTGGACTTGGCCAGACAGCCACTAATCCGATTATTTCAACGATGGCGGCTTTCCCAGACGAATATCGCGCTCATGTCGTTGATCATGTGTGTCCTGCTCATGTCTGTAAGAGTATGACGCAATATCACATTGTCCCAGACGAGTGTTTCGGATGTGGCATGTGTGCTCGTGGATGTCCGGCTGGTGCCATTTTTAAAACGGAGGAACCTTCAAAGAAGAATCCTCGTTTAATGCTTCATGAAATCGATCAGAGCAAGTGTGTGAAATGCGGTGCTTGTATGACTGCTTGTCGTTTCCACGCCATTATCAAGAAGTAAGGAGGAAATTACTATGTCATTAGTTAACATTAAAATTGAGGGTAAGCCTTTCCAAGTTGAATCGGGTCTTACCGTTTTAGAAGCTTGTCGTAAATGTGGGTTTGAAATTCCTTCTTTATGTTCCTTTAATCACGGAGAGAACTCTTTAGCGAGTTGCCGTGTTTGTTTAGTGGAAATCAAAGGAGCGCGTGGCTTATCTGCTTCTTGTGTTTATCCTGTCAGCGAAGGAATGGAAATTAGCATTTCTTCCCAAAAAGCGATGGAAGCTCGTCGCGCTTCGGTAGAATTGATTCTTAGTAATCATAAAAAGAATTGTCTTCAATGTGCTAAAAATGGTCATTGCGAATTATTACATGTCGCTGAAATGGTCGGTGCTCGCGATCAAAAATATCTCGGTGAATTTTCGGAAACTACTATTGATGAAATAGCGCCTGGTATTATACGTGATACATCAAAATGCATTCTTTGTGGTCGTTGTATCGAAAGATGCAAGCAAGCCCAGGGTATTTCGATTCTCGGCTTTGAGAATCGTGGATTTCACACTATCGTGGCCCCAGTTCAAAATCGTAGCTTTGCTGACTCACCCTGCCTACAATGCGGCCAATGTGTCAATGTTTGTCCAACGGGTGCTTTGATGGAGCATAGCGAAATCGATAAAGTTGATGAAGCGATTAAAGCTGGCAAAAAAGTTATCGTGCAAACTGCTCCTGCGGTGCGCGCTGCCATTGCTGAAGAGTTTGATGAGCCAATTGGTACACCAGGCACAGGCAAAATGGTCGCAGCGTTACATCGTCTAGGTTTCTATCGTGTTTTTGATACGAACTTTGGCGCTGATTTGACAATCATGGAAGAAGCTAATGAACTCTTAAAGAGAATTAAAACAAAGGGTGTTCTTCCACAAATTACTTCGTGTTCTCCTGGCTGGATTAATTACATGGAATACTTCTATTCAGATTTGATTCCTAATATTTCCACCTGTAAGTCTCCTCATATGATGGTAGGAGCGATTATTAAATCTTATTTCGCAAAGAATCATGATTTAAAACCAGAAGATATCTTTGTGGTTTCCATCATGCCTTGCACCGCCAAGAAATATGAGCGTTCTCGTCCCGAAATGCCTAATGATGTTGATGCTGTCTTAACCACTCGTGAATTAGGAAAGCTTATTCGTCGAGCTGGCATTGTGTGGAAAAAACTTCCTGATGAAGAATTTGATTCTGATCTCTTAGGCGAATATTCGGGCGCTGGTGTCATATTCGGTGTCACTGGTGGTGTTATGGAAGCCGCTTTAAGAACAGCCTATTATTGGATGACTGGTAAAGAATACGCGGCGGTCGAATTCACCGCTGTTCGTGGTCAAGAAGCAGTCAAGGAAGCTTCCATTCAAATCGGTGATCAAACCATTAAAGTCGCTGTTACCTCGGGCATGAAAAACGCTAAGCCATTACTTGATGATATTAAGCATGGCAAATCTCCATATGCCTTCATTGAAATTATGGGTTGCCCAGGCGGCTGTATCAACGGTGGTGGCCAACCTTACGTGAAGCCCACTCTTCTTCCCAATGAAGATGATGATATCCTTGATACATATCGTCAAAAGAGAGCGAGTGTCTTATATAGCGAAGATGAACGACAAGTCATTCGTCAATCACATAACAATAAAGACATTCAAAAACTTTATAAAGATTTCCTTGGTGAACCAGGAAGTGAATTAGCGGAAGAACTTCTTCACACTTCCTATAACGCTCATCGTGAACGTTATCCGAATAAAAAATAGTTAATTTTAGTAAATGGGACAAGAAAGCATAGGAAAACTTGTCCCATTTTCTTAAAATAGAAATATACTTCATTTATGGATATTAAATTTTACAACTCTTTATCTAACTCAGTTGAACTCTTCAAGCCTCTGCATGAAGGGAAAGTTTCCATGTATGTCTGTGGTCCAACTGTTTACAATTACCCGCACATTGGTAATATGCGACCAGTCGTCGTTTTTGATACTTTGCGTCGCTTTTTGACTTATGTTGGTTATGATGTCACCTATGTGAGTAATTTTACTGATGTTGATGACAAGATTATCAATGAATCTATTAAAGAGAAGAAAACAGAAAAAGAATTGACCGAATTTTATATCACCCAATTTAAAAAGACATCATCCGAAATTGGCAGTCTTCTTCCGAATATTACTCCGAAGGTCACTGAGTACATCGAGCCTATTATTTCTTATATTCAAAAATTAGTGAACCTTGAGGCAGCCTATGTTGTCGATGGTGATGTGTATTTTCGTGTTTCTAAAATAAAAGACTATGGTTCCTTAAGCGGCATTAATATTAATGATTTATTAGTTGGTGCTCGCATCGAGGAGAACAGTAAAAAAGAAAGTCCGCTTGACTTCGCTTTATGGAAGAAAACTTCCGTTGGTGTCAACTGGGACTCTCCATGGGGCAAAGGTCGCCCAGGATGGCATACGGAATGCTGTGTAATGATTGACACAATTTTCCCCGATCATTTTATTGATATTCATGGTGGAGGCTATGATCTAAAATTTCCTCATCATGAAAATGAAATTGCTCAAGCAGAAGCAATGCATCATAACAAAATTGCGAAATATTGGCTCCACAATGCCTTTATTAATTTTGGTGACGAAAAGATGTCTAAATCCGTTGGAAATGTCGTTCTCGCGAAAGATTTAATCGAAAAATATGGCGGCGCGACTTGTCGTCTTGTTATTTTAAATACCCATTATCGTCAACCTGTTAATTTTACAAATGAAACGATTAATGCCGCCACACAGGAGGTTAATAAAATGACTTCTGCTTATCGACAAATCGCTCTCCAATTGCAAATTAACAACTTTGATATAAGCCAAACTAAGCCTGCATATATTGAGAATTTTTTATTAGCGATGGCGGATGATTTAAACACCGCCAATGCGTTAGCGGAACTTTATGTTGCAATTAAGGATGCTAATCAAAATTTGCGCAATAAAGAAATAAACCTGCAAAAACTCGCTATTTTATTTAAAACTCTGACGGATATGTTTTATATTCTCGGTCTTGATATTACCTATAAAAAATTATCAGATGATGATAAGTTGCTCTATAAAAAATACCTTTCAATGAAAGCTGAAAAACACTTTGAGGAATCAGACAAGTTGAGATCTATCTTAATGAAAAAGGAGATTTTGTAGTTTAACTATTTCATATGAAAAAAGATGATAATTTAATTTATGGGAGGAATCCTGTTAAGGAAGCTATTTTCTCTGGACAGGTTACTAAGCTATATATCAGTCAATCAATGAAGGATCATTCGCTTGCTGAATTAGCTATCTCAAAAAAGATATCCCCTATTTTTTTGAACCAAAATGAACTTGATGCCTTATTTCCTCATGTTAATCAAGGAGTCGTGGCTGTCGTTAAACGATATGAATATCAATCGCTTGATAATCTCTTTTCGCATATTAAAAATGTTGATCACCCCATTGTTGTCATTCTTGACGGCATTAATGATCCACAGAATTTTGGTGCCATTCTTCGTAGTTGTGATATTTTTCATGTGAGTGGAGTAATCATCCCTAAACATCATCAAGTTCCATTAAATGCGACTGTTGCTAAAACTTCTGCTGGGGCTATTAATTATATTCCAGTGGTTCTAGTGAGCAACCTCAACAACGCAATTCGATCTTTAAAAGAAAAAGGCTTCTGGGTTGTCAGTACTGATGGAGCAGGAACGGCTAATTATAACGAGATAAGTTATGATTTTCCGACTGCTTTAGTGATTGGAAGTGAAGGGGACGGAATTTCCCAATTGGTTCTAAAAAATTCGGACTATATTGTTAAAATTCCTCTTCTTGGACATCTAAATTCTTTAAACGCCTCAGTCGCAGCCGGCATTCTATTAGCTAGAATCCGTAATAAATAGTTGATTCCTCCTTATAGGAAGGGGGAAATTATGTCATTTAATGAATTAAGTGACGAAGAATGTGTTCTTTTAGCACAAGTCGGAAATCATGATGCTCTCAATCATCTTTGTGTCAAGTATCAGCGTTATTCATATGGATTAGCCATCGATTTTTTTAGCACTAATCGATACAGTGGCATCCCCATTGATGATTTATTCTCTGTTGCTCAAGCAACGATTCTTCTCGCGATAAAAAGTTTTTCGATGAATATTCATCTTTTTTATCCATATTGGAAGACAATCGCGACGAACGCTTTAATTAAGCATAATAAGAAAAATTCTTATTTTCATGAAGCAAAAACATTTTATGGTGTCTCACTCGATCAACAAAATGATGATTATTTTAGCAATGATCAAATTCTCGGTGAGACGGATACGAAATTGCAGAAATCGCTTGTTGAAGATACTTTTCTTACCATCATTGAAAATCCAATCAATAATTTTGCGGAATCAGAAAAATTGGCGATGAAATTGACTCTTGAAGGCTATGCTCCTTTAGAAATCAGAAAAGTGTTAAAATGGTCAAAAGCCCAAGTTTATTACGCCTTAAAAAAAGCCAAAGAAAAATTGGCAGATATTATAAGCAAAAAATATCGTTAGTATTATGTCAAAAGGATATTTTTTTAAAATATTCAACATGATATAATTACGCCTATGGATGAAATAGTTGTTAGAGACCTTTGCTTCTCATACGATAACGAACACGAAACTTTGTCTCATGTCTCTTTTTCTATTCGCAAAGGAAACTATGTTTCCATCGTTGGACATAATGGTTCTGGCAAAAGTACTTTAGCCAAACTTCTCATTGGTTTAATTGAAAGAAATAGTGGCGATATTTTTGTTGCTGGAATTCCTCTTTCCAATGAAACAATAAAAGATGTTCGTTCGAAAATGTGCCTTGTTTTTCAGAATCCTGACAATCAATTCATTGGTTCAACTGTCGAAGATGATATCGCCTTTGGCTTGGAAAACAAATGTGTTCCACATGAAGAAATGCAAAGCATCATTGAGACTTTCGCTCAAGAAGTTGGTATGAGCAAATTCCTCCATAAAGAGCCAACCATGCTTTCTGGTGGGCAAAAACAAAGAGTGGCAATTGCGGGAGCTTTAGCCTTATCACCAGAGATTATTATTTTTGATGAATCGACATCTATGCTTGATCCAAAAGGCAAAAAAGAAATTGGCGATCTCATCTTAAAAATGAGACAAAATAAACCAGATTTGACTGTCATTTCTATCACTCACGATATTGAAGAAGCTTTTCTCAGCGATGAAGTGATTGTGCTATCGGAAGGGAAAATTGTTTTATCGGGCAAACCAGAGATGGTTTTTGCTAATAAAGATGTGCTACAAGAATACTGTCTAGATATACCTTTTATTTTATCGTTCAAAAAACAACTTGCTGATATTGGTATTACAATTTCAACAAGCGATAATCTAGATGAGATAACGGAGTTAATATGTCAATCCAAGTAAAGAACCTTTTCTATACTTATTTACCAAAATCTCCCGTTCAAACAGAAGCTCTTAAAGATGTTTCTTTAACGATTGAAGAGCATTCATTTGTGGCTCTTTTAGGACAGACGGGGAGTGGAAAATCAACTCTCATTCAAAATCTTAATGCCTTGCTAATTCCCACTCAAGGGGAAGTTATCATCGATGATTTTGTGGTGACAAACAGCAAGAGAAAAAATAAAAAAATTAAACAATTGCGAAAAAAAGTCGGACTTGTTTTTCAATTTCCTGAATATCAACTTTTTGAAGAAACAGTCGAAAAGGATGTCGCTTTCGGTGCTAAAAATTTCGGTGCTAAAAATGATGACGCTCTCAAAAAAGCTCATTATGCTCTTAAATCCGTCGGTATTGATGAATCATATTTCAAACGATCTCCTTTTGAACTGAGTGGGGGTGAAAAGCGCCGTGTTGCTATTGCAGGAATCCTTGCTATTGAACCTGACATTTTAGTTTTAGATGAGCCAACTGCTGGATTAGATCCAAAAGGGACTAATGATATTATGCGTTTGGTTCAGCAAATGCATGAAGATGGTAAAACGATTATTTTAGTTACTCATGATATGAATTTGGTAATGAAATATTGTCAAAAAGTTTATGTTCTTAAAGAAGGAATGTTGGCTTTTGAAGGAACGCCAAGCGCTCTCTTTCAGCAGATTGCGGATGATGTTTCTATTGAAATACCTCCTCTCTATCGATTAGCCAAAAAACTTTCTGATCAAGGCTTGCCAATCTGTTTTGAAAAAATTAGAAAGAGTGAAGATTTGATTAAGCAAATCCAGGACTGGAGGTCTAACCATGAATAGCATCTCCTTTGGACGTTATACTCCCTACGAAACTTTTACGCATAAACTTGACCCCCGCAATAAGTTATTTCTTTCTATTGCTTTGATGGTTATTATCTTTTTCCAATTTAAGGTTATGTCGACGACTTTGCTTCTTAGTGGAATCTATTTAATTTTATTAATTGTTTTAATGCTTGTTTCACGAGTTAATTTTTTGGAACTATTTCGCAGTTTGCGAGGAATGTGGTTTTTAATAATTTTTATCTTTGCGATCTACGTCTTTATTCCAAATAATAGTTACCAAGGTACTCAAGTGGCATTTTATATTAATACTTACGCTGTTTATTGGATGGCTTTTTATCAAGCTGGTTACATTATTTTGCGACTCGTTTTAATGATTGCTTTGATGATGGTTTTAACTTCGACGACCAAACCAATGGATTTAACTTATGGTCTCGAATGGTATATGTCGCCGTTAAAAGCGATTCATTTCCCCGCTCATGAAATTGCGATGACAACTTCAATTGCTCTACGTTTCATTCCAACTTTACTAGATGAAACAACACGAATTATGAAAGCTCAATCTTCGCGAGGTGTCGATTTTAATCATGGTGGTCTTTTCAAAAGATTTCGAGCGATTATTTCTTTGATTATTCCGCTTTTTGTTTCAGCGATTGAACGCTCTGATGAACTGGCTAATGCAATGATTGTAAGAGGTTATAATCCTAAAGCCAAAAGGACTCACTATGAGATTTTGCGATTTGGAACCAAAGATCTCTTGGCTTTTATTATTACCATTCTCTTTATTGGCGGAATCATCACTTTGTTTGTCATCGATCAAAATTCTACGAACGGGTTTGATATTATCCAATCCATTTTTCATCAGAATATTGGGTTTTAATCAGTTTATTTTATGAAAATATTAGGAAAAGTAAGTTACAAAGGGACAAAATATCAGGGCTGGCAAAGGCAATCTGATTCTCCGACTATTGAAGGAACGATTGAAAATATTCTTTCTCGAATTTTAAATGTTCCTACGATAATTGCTGGAAGTGGACGAACTGACGCTGGTGTTCATGCTAGAGGACAATATTTTCATTTTGAGGTTAAAAATAATATTGATTTGTCAAAATTAAAATATGCCTGCAATCGGCTTCTTCCTTCTGATATTCACATTATCTCTCTCACTCCTGTTGACGATTCATTTCATGCTCGCTTTTCGGCTGTTGAGAAACATTATTCCTATACATTATTTATCGGTGAAAACGATCCTTTTACAAATGATTTTGCTTATCATTTTCTTCGTCTTCTCGATGTTCAATTATTTCTTCAAGCTCTTAAACTTTTTGAAGGAACTCACTGTTTTCAAGATTTCACATCTAAGGAAAAGGACGATCGCCATTTTATTCGAACTGTTCATGTCCAATTCGCTATTAATGGTTCTTCAATTCGAGTTGATTTTTATGGTGACGGCTTTATGAAATATATGATTCGCTATATGATTGGGTGCGCTATTGCCATTGGTGAGAAACGTGAAAAAATGGAATTTATTCCTTCCCATTTACAAGAAGCAAAACAGCGCGAAATAATTCGATACAAGGCTCCGAGTGTAGGTCTTGTGCTAGAAGATGTGAAATATTAGACTTTAAATATAATTAAAGTTTTGGTAGACTTTCCAAGGATAGGGAGGTGTTTTGTATGGGAAGAGCACACGAAGTAAGAGCTAAAGCAATGGCGGCTACTGCCGCAAAGAAAAGCGCCCTTTTTATGAGAGCATCAAAAGAGATTTACATGGCAGCTAAATCAGGAGAGGCCGATCCAGCAATGAATCTTGCCTTACGTTCTGCTATTGAAAAATGGAGAGGTCAAAATGTGACAAGAGATGTCATTGACCGAGCGATTCAAAAGGCGAAAGGCGGATCTGCTGATGCATATACAAGTGGAAGATATGAGGCTTTTGGGCCAGGCGGATCTCTTTTTATTATCGATACATTGACGGACAACACGAATCGAGCTTTAGTTGAAGTTCGAACGGCTATTACGAAAAAAGGTGGTCATTTAGGAAGTGTTTTGTTTAATTTCACTGAAACTGGTGTTTTTGTTTTTAAAGGTACCAATAAAGATGAAGTCGAGGAGACATTAATTCTCTCCGATATTGATGTTCGTGAAGTCAATCAAAATGATGATGGAACAATTGAAGTTTTGGTTGAACCGACAGCTTTTGGTGCTGCTCGTGACATCTTATCAGGAATGGGTGTTGAAGAATTCGAAGTTGCGGAAGTGACTTTTTTGGCTAATGATCCAGTTACTCTTACTGATAGTGAAGAATTACGCAAATATCATGAATTGCATGATATGCTTGATGAACTTGAAGATGTTCAAAATGTTTATACAAACATTGAGGAGTAATTAATTTTGAAAAAAGTTTGTTCGGTTTTTTTAATCGTTACTTTCTGGGTGGCTTTTGCGGATGTTTTTATCTTTTTGTCTTTTGGTTTATTGAGTTTAATTTATGCTCCGGCTATCATTGATTATTTAATCCCCTATTTTAATGATCCAATGTATCCTGCTGATCAAATAGCAGCAATTGTGACAACACTTGTCTATGGTATTTCTATTACCATTTTATTTACATCTGTTCTTCTTGTTGGACCACTGGTGGTGTGCCCAATTACCAATCGCAAATTAAAGACAGCTAAAAGCCGTCGAGAGATGATTGCTCTTGGCGTTTTAAATGTTATCTTTGGCTCAACAGTCGCAGGAATTTTGATCTTCTGCATGCCGGATCGCTACTATAGAGACGCTAAGCCCATTAATCCTCATGAGGAATTGGGCGATTTAGAATAATCTTAATAAAAAATAACGAAGAGAGGAGACATCCTCTTTTTTGTTGAACAATTTCCTCCATTTATCTAATAAATAAATGTTTGACATTAGTTTGTATAACAAGTATTATTTAACTCGGCACAGCCAAATTAGCGAAGTCCCGGTAAGACAAAGTTAGTTTGAAAAGGAGGATTTAGTTATATGCAACGTCAAACTACAATTGCAAAAACACAAGAAATCCAAAGAAAATGGTATGTCATTGATGCAACCGACAAGCCATTAGGCAGATTAGCCTCACAAGTCGCCCAAATTTTAATCGGTAAGAATAAACCTATTTGGACGCCAAACGTTGATTGTGGTGATTATGTTATCATTATCAATGCTGAAAAAGTTGGTTTGTCTGGCGACAAGCTCAACAACAAAAAGTATTACAATGTTTCAGGATATCCTGGTGGTCTCCGTGTGAGAACCGCAAAGGTGATGGTTGACAAATATCCTAGTGAAATGATTGAAAGATCAATTCATGGAATGTGTCCAAAAGGACGCTTAGGTCGTCAAATTGAAAAGAAATTATTTGTTTACGCTGGTCCTGATCATAAACATGAAGCTCAAAAACCGGAAGTTCTTGAGCTCAAATTCTAGGAGGAAATTGAACTATGGCAAAAAAAGCTGATCTTCAATATTACGGCACCGGAAGAAGAAAGTCTTCTATCGCTCGTGTCTATATTACCTCTGGAACAGGTAAAATTATCGTTAATGGTAGAGATGTTAACGAGTACATGCCTTACGCCACTCTTGTGACGGATTTAAAGCAACCACTCGTTCTCACTGAAACTGAAAGCAAGTATGATGTTCGCGCCGAAGTAAAAGGTGGCGGATTTACTGGTCAAGCTGGAGCAATTCGCCTCGGTATCGCTCGCGCTTTACTCGAAGCTGGTTGCAACCGTTCAACCCTTAAAATCGCTGGTATGGTCACACGTGATTCTCGCTCTAAAGAGAGAAAGAAATATGGTCTTAAAGCCGCACGTCGTGCTCCACAATTTAGTAAACGTTAATCATTTGCAATCATTAAAAGGAAGGTTTATCCTTCCTTTTTTTGCAATCATTATCTATTGCTCGTCGTAATGAGAAATATCGTTGATTTTTGCTATTCACTATTGTATATTATTAACGCTGTCTTGTAGAAGACATGGGCCCATAGCTCAGTTGGTTAGAGCGCGCCCCTGATAAGGGCGAGGTCGATAGTTCAAGTCTATTTGGGCCCACCATTGAATAGCTCCGCTTTGAAAAAGGCGGTTTTTATTTTTTAATCACAATGTAAAAGTCATGTATTAATCATAATATTATTTACATGAGTCTAAGAAAAAAGAAATAATGCGCAAAATAATTATTTTATTGCTTAAATTTTGGTGATAAAGTACACTTTTACTATTATTTGAAAAAGGAACGCGCTATGAAAAAACTAAATTTTATTATTCTTACAACTACTTTACTCGGTCTTGCTGGCTGTGCTGGTAATGGCGATGCTTTAAAGAGCGATTGGTCAGATGCCGAAAAAGCTCTTCTTCAAACCTACGCATACGGCGAGGAAATTCCTTTTATTTACATTGATGGAAATGAAGAAATGTATTATGACACTGATTACAATTGTTTAACAGTGACTGGGGGTTTAGCGACAGCCCAGCAATTGTCTGATTATGCAGTGGTGTTAGATTCTTATGGATATGACGGCTACTATGATGAGGATAATCTCTACTATGATTACATTGCGAGTATCACGACTGAAGAAGGAACTCGCTATATCGAACTTCAATTTCGTTGTCTCGATCAAGAAAATAACGCTGCTATCTCAGGAACATTCATGCTTGATGTTTACGACCCATATTTTTATGTCTGGGAAGACATGAATTTATCGACCTATATTGATCAATTTTCATTATCATCGGATTCCGTTGTTCCAAGTTTTTCGGCTTCCTATTATATGCTTAATAATTTTCTTAGTTTGGGACTTGATCTTGTTGCTGTTTATGCCTATGGCGTTGATGCTTCAACTTGCGAAGCGACATACCAAAGCGCTTTGTTAGCGGCTTCGTGGACAGTTGAATATAGTGAGGATGGTTATTATGACGCTATTTCTCCCACCCAAGATCTCAATATTCAATTCGCTTATGATTCTTCTGATGCTTCGTTAGCTATTTATATTGCTAGTTATCAAAAATTGGTAGCCTTTCCAAGCGATTTAATTGCTGATTTTGTCACTAATACATTGGGAATTAATGATGTGTCAATTCCGTCATTAAGCGCTGAATTAGGTGAAATTTTTAGCTATACCGAATATGTTAATGATGAAGAATACGGCACTATGTTTGCTCTTTCTTGCATCGATAATGGAACGCCAGGAACTGATTCGTTAGAGGATACGTATAAAGGTTTATTAGAAGCCACATCTTGGGTTAACACTAATGATGAAACTTATACCTATGATGAGTACGGTTACTTCTACGCTGATTCAACTTCACAAATTGAAATTCAATTCTATACATTCTCGGGATATTTCGATTTCTATCTTTACGCAATTTAAATAAAGATTGAATTAAGAAAAATAACTATTCACTTCATTGTGAGTAGTTTTTATTTGTTGATAAACAAAATGCCATTTGCTAGTATAGATAAGCGCAATTTATCGGACACTTAGTTCAGCGGGAGAACGCTTCCTTCACACGGAAGAGGTCACAGGTTCGATCCCTGTAGTGTCCACCAGAAGACGCCTTCTTAGCTCAATTGGCAGAGCAACTGATTTGTAATCAGTAGGTTGTTGGTTCGATTCCGATAGAAGGCACCATAAAGAAAATAAAACTCACTTTTCAATAGGTGAGTTTTTCTTTTATAATATGGAGAGGTCAATAAATATGAAATTATATGTCAAACAAAAATTTTTCTCCCTCGTTCATGATCGTTTCAAAGTTTATGACGAAAATCAACAAGTCATTTATGAAGCGCACGACAAGTTTTTTTCGATGAGAAATCGAACGACTTTATATGATCTTCAAGGCCAAGTGGTCTTAGAATTAACGAGAAAGATTTTTTCTTTTGTTAATACTTATTATTTAAATGTTAACGGAGAAAAAGAAGTGAGTATTTCAAGAAAGTTTTTTGCTATTAGACCGCGATTTTATTTTACGGGATTAGATCTTCAAGTCGAAGGTGATTTTTTCGCTCATGACTATAGCATCATCTTAAATGGGACGACTATTGCCACTATTCATAAAAAATGGTTAGCGTGGTCTGATACTTATGAAATTGATATTAGTGATGAGGAGCATCAGGTTTTAGTAATCGGTGTGGTTCTCGCCATTGATTGCATTTTTGAAGATCATCAAAAATCAAACAACTGAAATTAAAAGGGTGCTACTAATACTTATTCATTCCAAAAACAAATGAATAAAAAGGAGCAGCTACAATCACTCAAATAAATATTTCTTAAAAAAGAAGATTTAAATCTACTTTTTCTTATAGCAAATGAGACTCATCTATTCTTTTAAGAATAACATTTGTATTTCATCTCATTCTTTTTTAGAATAACAATATGCAGCTATGGCGGAACTGGCAGACGCGCTAGACTTAGGATCTAGTGGGGCAACCCGTACAGGTTCGATTCCTGCTAGCTGCACCAGAAGGTTTTCTCATATCTCTAATCATTGATTTTGTTGGATATGTTAAAATAAATTTTATGGCACCAAACGAAGAATTAGAAAAACAGATTGAACAAGTTGAACACGATGATTTGCACGCCGGCAAAGGAAAAAAGAAAAAAGGCATTCTAAAATATGTCAGTTATCTTTTATTTGTTCTTGCTGTTACAGTTATTTCCATCGTCATTGCTCTTTATCAAAATTTTGATGAGGTCATAAATCAACTAGCGACTTGTGATTGGAGATGGTTAGTAGCGGTGATGGGAGCGATGCTCGCTTCGGTGATGACTCGCTCACTCATTCTCTTTTGTTTTGCGCGTCTTTATACCCGCGATTATCATTTTTATCAAGCGGTGGCTGTCGATCAGATTGGCCAATTTTATAATTCAGTCACTCCGACATCAAGTGGTGGACAAGTGATGCAAGCATATACTTTTAAAAAGCAAGGCATTGCCATCTCGTCCGCTGTTTCCATGATGGCCATGTATTCTATTATTTTTCAAATTGTTTTGATCATTTATGGTGTGATGGCCTTTATTGTCAAATATGATGCAATCAATAGCATTGGTTCGATTCACTTTCAAATTGCTGATTGGGCTTTCTCTCTTCCTATCTGGCCATTGACAATTATTGGTTTTTTATTAAATGTCAGCATTATTAGTATTGTTTTATTGATGGGTTATTGGAAAAAATTCCATAATTTTATTATGGGACCTATCATCTCTTTTTTAGCAAAAATTCACATCATTAAGGATCCTGATAAAAAACGGGAAAGCCTTCGCGTTCAGGTGGAAAACTTTAAAATTGAGATGCGCCGTCTTTTTTCGAATATTCCATTTACTTTACTCATCACAGTGTTTTTCATGTGTTATCTGACCATTAAATATTCCATTCCTTACTTTGTCGGACTAGCTCTTGGTAACCTTTCGACTTCGGCAAATTTCTGGGACTCGGTCTTCTTGAGCAACTATCATCAGATGGTCACTGGTTTAATTCCTACTCCAGGTTCGGCGGGTGTTTCGGAATACTTTTTTGCTCGTTTATTTGTCAGCTCTGGTCCAACGGCTTCTTCCAGTTTCTATTTTAATGAGGGCAGTTCTCAATCCGTTTTAGATATCTTCACTTCTAATTATGCGAAAGATAGTACTTATACGATGCAACAAGCTGTCGCTAAAGCCAATAGCGACGCTAGCAATTCTTTAGCTTCCGCAGCCTTACTTATTTGGCGTTCTATCACCTTTATTATTCCTGTTTCTATCGCTGGTTTAGTAACGGCTTTTTATCGCGCTTCTCCCAAAGAAGAAATCAACGAAGTCCCCAATCGCGAAACATTTGTTTCTTTGCAAAGCCAAACCTTGGTGGAACGAGCTGAAAATATGGAGACAATGCTAGAGACATCAAAGCTTAAACGCGAGGAAATTTTGAAGGCTTTAAAAGTTGGCCCAAAAGTGAAAAAGAAGCCAAAGAGATATAACAATAAAATTAAGCGTACCTATGATGATGTTAATATTGATCATGAGGATGATTCATTATAATGAGAATTGCTTTATTTACCGATACTTTTCCACCCTTTATTAACGGGGTTTCGACCTCTTGTTATAATCTTGTTCAAATTTTGAAGAAAAATGGTAACGATGTTATTGTCGTCACTCCTCAGCATAGCAATGGTCCTCTCGAGATTAAGGATGGGATTATTTTTGTGCCAGGCATTGAATTAAAAAAACTTTATGGTTATCGAATTACGAGCTTATATTCGCCTAAAGTCTTTAAACTTATTCGTGATTTCCATCCCGAAGTCATCCATAATCAAACCGATTCGACGATTGGTCAATTCGCCAAAATTGTTGCCAGCAAATTAGCGGTTCCTATCGTTTATACCTATCATACCTCTTATGAAGACTACACTTATTATGCTACGCATGGATATTTTGATCGTCTCGCCAAAAGAGTTATGCGTGTTTATACAAAAAATGTCGCTGATTCGACGACCGGTTTTATTACTCCAAGCTATAAGACCAAGGAATATCTTCGCTATGCTGGAAGCGATATATATATCAATATCATTCCCACCGGTATTGATTTTACTCTTTTTGGCGATGACAAAATTGATTTAGAAAAACAAATCGCCTTTAAAAAAGAACATCATATTAATGAACATACTAAAGTTTTTCTTCTTTTAGGCCGCGTCGCTAAAGAGAAAAGCATGGATGTTTCCATTAAGAGTTTTGCTCTTTATCATCAAAGACATCCGGAAATGGATGTGAAATTAATTCTTGTCGGCGGTGGTCCCCAATTGGAAGAACTAAAAGAGTTGGTTAGGACTTTAGATATTGAAGATATCGTCACCTTTATCGGCCCTGTTTTGGCTAAAGAAGTTCCTTTCTATTATCATTTAGCCGATATTTATACTTCCGCCTCTCTCACTGAGACGCAAGGGCTTACTTTCATGGAAGCTATGGCTTCAAAGACCATCGTGTTGGCTCGCTTTGACACCAATCTCGCCGACACTATTATCGATAATGAAACAGGATTCTTTTTTCACGATGAGGAAGATTTTGTTTTAAAGGTTGAAAGAATTTTTGCGATGAACAAAGAAGAACTGGATCATATTAAAGAAGCGGCCATTAAAATTTGTGATACTTATTCGTTAGAGAAATTTTATAGTCGTGTTATGGAGGTCTATCAACGTGCCATCCGCGAATACTGGTAAAACGATTGCGCGCATTAAAATTAACAAGAAAAATGTTGTTTTATATTTTGATAAAAAACGCAATATAAAAATCTCTTATGATGCATACGCTATGTCTTATCTTTATGTTGGTAAAACATTGACTAATACAGAAATAAAAAAAATTCAAAATTATAGTCGGATTAGCACTTTATTAAATTATGCCTTATCTCTTTTGAAGAAGGGACATTATTCCGAATGGAAGATGAGAGAGAAACTCTACGCTAAAGAAGCCAAGAAAAGCGATGTCGATTTAATTATCAAAAGACTTAAAAACATTGATCTTATTAATGATCAAATGCTCATTGAGGATTATCTTTCTTACGCGGAAGATAAAAATCTCAGTTATCGTAAAACATTGAAAGATCTTCAAGATAAAGGCCTTTTTTCGAAGGATTTAAAGAAAATAAAATTTTCAGAAAAAAAGGAAAAGCAAAAAGCACTTTTGCAACTTAAAAAAATTGATAGTCAATCTCTTCGCTTTTCATATGAAAAGAGGAAGCAACATGTTTATCAGCGCCTTCTTACCCAAGGATTTAATCAAGAGATAGTCAATGATATCATCACGCACATTGCGCCGAAAAAGGAAAAAGATGAATTTCAGAAATTAGCAAAGGATTATCAAAGAGTTTCCGCTTCTTTAAGCCGCCGTTATGAGGGTGAGGCATTAAAAGAAAAAATTTATCTTTCTTTAAAGAATAAAGGTTATCGATATCGTGATATAGTTAAAATAATGGAGGAACATAGAGATGGCAATGATTAGTGAATTTGTTGATGGTGAAAGAGTGAGTGGCCAATTTCTAGTTGGTAATGTCACAAAAGGGACGAATAATTTTGGTTCGAATTACATGTCGATTGAATTAAGAGATGCTTCTGGTTCAATCCCAGCAAAGAAGTGGGATTCCAAAGATGAAGATGAGGCTCTTTTTGTCATCGGGAATGTCGTTTACATTGAAGGTGATGTTTTGAAATATAAAGACGCTCTGCAAATTAAAATTTTAACGAGTAAAGGTGTCTCTTTAGATGATGTTGATGTCACTAAATTTATTAAAGCTCCTCCCATTCCTCTCGCTGAATTATGGAGACGCTTTAATGGTTATGTTTCATCGGTTCAAAATCCTGATTGCCAAAAAATCTTAGCCTATTTTGTTGATAAATATCATAAGAAATTGCAAGTCTACCCCGCTGGAGTGAGCGTTCATCACGAATACGCGAGTGGTTTGCTTGTTCACATTACTTCGATGGCGAAAATTGCTGATTTTCTCGCTCCTTTATATGATGATGTCGATCGTGATATTTTGATGACAGGTGTTTTACTTCACGATCTTGGTAAACTTCAAGAATTGGAAGGTCCAGTTGTTTATCATTACACTCTTGAAGGTAAATTATTGGGTCACATTTCTTTGATGGTTAGCGAAATTAGAAAAATTGCGGAACAAGAAAAAATGACGAGCGAAGTTCCACTTTTACTAGAGCATATGGTTTTATCCCATCATGGTGAGCCTGAATTTGGTTCCCCAGTTCCACCTCTTACTAAGGAGGCTATTCTCCTCTCATTGATCGATAATTTAGATAGCAAGATGGTCATTACTTGCAAGGCTCTTGAAACTGTTCGACCGGGTGAATTTTCCTCGAGAATTTTTCCTCTTGATGGGAGAATGCTCTACAAACCTTTAAAATAATCTTCCTATACCCTATAAGTATGAAAAATCGCCCCGTAGAGCGATTTTTTATTATATAAAGGAGAATTACTTCAAATTTTTCGTAATGGCTTCAGCAAGGGCGGGTAAATTTAAATTATCAGAATGAGATTTCATCTCTAAACGGAAACCCTCCTCTTCTTGATAGCGAGGAATGACGTGAACATGGAAGTGCATAACACTTTGTCCCGCTGCTTCATAACAGTTGGAGAGGATGTTTACTCCCTTAGCCCCTAATAATTTAATTTCGACTTGTCCAATTCTCTGAGCAACATCCATCACTTTATGCATGATTTCATGGGGAGTGGTCAGAAAGTTGTCGTAGTGTTTCTTTGAAATAACTAAGGCATGGCCCTTGGTTACTTGACCGATATCTAAAAAGGCGAGAACATCATAGTCCTCATATAATTTGTAACAAGGTATTTCGCCATTGACAATTTTGCAAAAAACATCCATTTCTTTCATCTTAATTTCTTCTTTCATCTTCTATTATAAGCAAAATATTTCTTTTGTGGCATCCTTTCATCGAGCAATAAAAAAGACCGAAAATTTTATTCTCGGTCTTTTATTCTTGTTAGAAAGAGTTTAGCGCGACAATTTAATCATCAAACAATTCTGGGAAATTGGTCACAAAATAATCGTAGACAACATCATCGTGATAGGAGATATCCATCTCTTCAAGCCAATGTTTTTTAGCTAAGGTTTGATAGGAATCATTATCCGCTAAAATTTTAGCAACTTCATTGACGTAATCAGCCATAACTTTGCGATCGTCGCGAAGTTTGGCGTAGTTCCAAGCATCAGCACTCTTGTTGAATTTAGAAGAGGAGACAGCTTCGAGAACTTGAACGAGATAATAAACCTTACTATCAGAATTGTAGAAGACAATATCATCTTTGCTAGAAGCACTTTCGGAAGTAGCGTTCTTTAAGAAGTAGCTACCATTGATACGGGCGACGTATTTGTTATAGTCACGAGAGGTATCAATCGTCCAGGTTCCACCGTTGAGGTAGAAACGATCATATTGATCATAATCAGCTGTTTCACCACTTTCGGCTTTCACATTGTCTAAAGCACTGGCCACACCAATGTTGAATAAACGATCACGGAAAGTTGTAAAACTAGTTAATCCGCCATTTTTGATATACCAACCCTTAGTGACATAACTACTGGAGGCTAAACTTCTCGTTTTTAATTCAAGTCCAACTTCTTTTGTATAAGCACCGTTATTGGTGAAATCACTTTCGATGGAAGTGTCAGTGGTGAGAGGATTATCTTTGATTTTGGAATATTCTTCCATTAAATCACCGTAATCTGTGCCAGTATAATAATCGACATTAAGACCATCCATGACCGGATCAAAGGCTTGCGAATTAGCAAGATAGGATTGCGCTAGTGAGGAGAGGTCGCCATTAAGAACGCCTTTATAAGCATCGGAAAGAGCGATAAATTGTTCTTCACCAACACGATTGTCACTGACAATATTGCCTG
>Ga0265294_10001658_pt1 | contig 29916 bp, 28 predicted proteins | sample MunlanPumphouse3_FD_192504 | JGI IMG/M metagenome (GOLD analysis project Ga0265294, IMG submission 192504) | Groundwater microbial communities from a municipal landfill in Southern Ontario, Canada - Pumphouse #3 | ecosystem: Environmental > Aquatic > Deep subsurface > Groundwater | place...
GTCCCAGTAAAGCAGGGTAGGTGTTTTTGTTACGATTCGCATCGGTTCCCACGGCTTTTCCCAAGATAGATGGATCGCCTTCAATGTTTAAAATATCGTCTACAACCTGAAAGGCCAATCCGATACGCCTGGCGTATGTGCAAAGCTGTTCAATCTGAAGAGAATCAGCTTCGCCCAGACAGGCGCCCACATACACGGAAGCTTCGATCAGTGCCCCGGTTTTCAATACATGCAGGGCTTCCAGCGCATTCAGAGTCAGATTGGCGCCCTCTGAGGCTATATCCTGCATCTGGCCTTCGATCATCCCCTGAAATCCGGCGGCATGGGCAATAGCTCGGATAACCTGAAGCTGTTTTACAGCCAAAGTAGGGGAGTCTTCCTCCTGGAATTTCGACGAGACTTCAAAGGCCAGTGTCAATAATGCGTCTCCTGCCAGTATGGCGGTGGCTTCATCAAATTTCATATGGCAGGTGGGCTTGCCCCGGCGGAGCCCATCGTCATCCATGGCAGGAAGATCGTCATGTATCAGGGAATAGGTGTGAATCATCTCCAGAGCGCATGCGGCATTCATGACCCGGGAAAGCTGGCCTCCAACCGACTCGCATGCGGCCATGCATAAAATCGGTCGTAGACGCTTCCCTCCGGCCATCAATGAGTATTCCATGGCCTGACGGATCCGTCCGGTATGACCGAAATGATCCATAATGCCGGTCAGGGCATCGTTGATCATTTCGCGTCGGGATCTTAAGTAGTCTTTCAAATCAAACATCGGATTTGTTCGGCCTTCGAATCAGCTGGGTTTAATTACGATTCTTCCGAATTCAGAAAAGGCCTTTCCTCCAGATTGCCATCAATATCCTGCATCAGCAGCCGGACCCGGCTTTCGGTTTCATCCAGCTTTTTCGAGCAGAATTTGGAGAGTTGAACTCCCTGTTCGAATACCTTGAGTGCTTTTTCAAGGGGCAGTTCAGGGCTTTCAAGCTCCTGAACGATCTTTTCAAGCTGGGACAGGGCCGATTCAAATGTTTTTGGAGTCATGATCCTGCTTTCCTTCCACGCGGCAAATCAGCACGCCTCGTGCCAGAGTGATATGCAATTTCTGATGGATCGCCACGAGGTCGGCGTCTTTGACGATGCCTCCATCGGGCATTGATTTCGTGATGCTGTAGCCGCGGTTTAAAATGGCCAGGGGGTTTAAGAGAAAAAGCTTTTCGAACAGCGCCGTAAATCGAAATCTGTTGTTACGATAATTATTGTTAAATAATTTTGATAAGTTGGTTATATTTTCATTAAGTTTTGTTTTAAGTTTATCAATCCGATGTGCCGGATCATTTTTGTACAGGAGCTTTTGGCGCCACCGGAAGCGCTCACGGTTCCTTCTGATATGACTGTTGGTCATGTCCACATTCATGCGGCGGGTCAGATCGGCAAGCCGCAGACGAAAGTCCTGGATTCTTTTTTTGGGATGCGCCACGCGGGCTTTCAACTGATTCAATTGCAGGGTAAGCCGGCTCAGGCAGTGCCGCATGGCGACGATCAGTGATCGTTGAAGCGCACGAGAACGCATTTGCAGTTCGGCCTTTACCGGAACCGCCAGTTCGGCGGCCGCCGAAGGTGTCGGTGCTCTCAGATCCGCGGTAAAATCGGAAATAGTTACATCGATTTCATGACCTACAGCGGAAATTACCGGAATATCAGATTGAAATATCGCTCTGGCCACTGCTTCGGAATTGAAGGCATGCAGATCTTCCAGAGAACCGCCTCCGCGGGCCAGAATAATCACATCGGCCTTGGTTTTTGAATTGGCCAGATTAAGGGCCGATACAATTTCCTGTTCGGCGCCTTCGCCTTGAACCTTTACCGGTATGATATCGATGAAAAGGGGATATCTGCGATTGACAATCTTTACTATGTCATGAACCACGGCGCCGGTCGGTGAGGTGATGACGCAGATTTTCCGTGGAAGAAACGGGATGGATTTTTTGTGGCCCTGATCGAAGAGACCTTCTTCCTGCAGCCGGGCCTTAAGCTGTTCAAAAGCGATCTGAAGTGCGCCGATTCCGGCGGGTTCCATATATTCTATCAGGATCTGATACGATCCCCGCGGCGGATAAACACTGACGCGTCCAAGGCAGGTGACTTTCATGCCGTCTTCGGGACGAAATTTCAGTTGCCGATTTTGTCCTCGAAACATGATTGCAGCAAGCTGCGCATTGGCATCTTTGAGCGTAAAATAGAAATGGCCGGAAACCGGTGCGCTGATATTTGATATTTCACCGCAAATCCAGACAAACGGAAATGATTCTTCAAGCAGGGCCTTAATTTCATGAGTCAGTTCGGAAACCGTATAAATCCGACCCCGCTGAATGGACTGCGCATTCAATTCGGCCACCTGCATTCAAGTGATAAGAAAAACATATATTTGTCACAATGCATACAGGTCGTTAGCTACCATAGATGGCACCCCGATTCAACGCTTGAATTTAAATTCAATAATGTCTGATAAGATATATTATGTAAACTAAATGAAAGACGATAAAAGACCCGTATTGCCTTATCCCGCATTTTCGATGTATTCTCTTACGGCCGGAATCACGTAAATGCCGTCTAAAGGAAGCTGCTTCAGAAAAGACGCCAGCTGAAGGCACTTCATCCTCATCGGCAGGCGTTTGTCGAGAATATAGACGCTTTTTCCCCTTACCTTGCAAAAGCCGCTTTGAACCTTGACGACGGGATTGGCAAGATTTTGCTCCGAAACCGTGATGTCGAATTTTTCCAATACTGCTTTAAGATGCGGATAGCATTGTTCTGGCGTCATGGCATCTGACCGGTCAAAAATTCTTGCAATTATGATAAGGGCCTTATAAATTTAAAAACGATTTGTCGCAAATGCTTTTTACAGAATTCTTTTAATGTAAATGTTCTTATAAAGGAGAAAATAATGAATACAGTACCCTTGAGGCAGACCTATGCCGAGGTTCAGGTCAGCGGATTTATTCGAAGCGTATACAACTGGATGGCCGTTGGGCTTGGCCTGACCGGTTTGATTGCCTACGCCGTTGCCAACAGCGAGACGATGGTAAGCCTGATTTTTGGAAATCCAGTATTATTTTATGGACTGATTATCGGAGAACTCGCGCTTGTTTTTATCATCAGCGCGCGGGTGAACAAAATCCGCAGTTCAACGGCCACCGCACTTTTCGTCTTGTATGCGGCACTGAACGGCGTAACGCTTTCCTTTATTTTTCTGGTTTATGCCCAGGCCACCATCGCTTCCACCTTCTTTGTCTGCGCCGCCACCTTTGTTGCTTCAAGCGTCTATGGAATGGCGACAAAAAGGGATTTAACCTCGGTAGGCGGCTTTATGATCATGGGCCTTTTTGGCATCATCATCGCCTCCGTAGTGAATATTTTCATCAAAAGCTCCGCGATGAGCATGATTATCAGCTATATCGGCGTACTGGTGTTTGTCGGCCTGACGGCCTATGACACACAGAAGCTGAAAACCATGGCCATGACCCAACCCGAAGGGCTGGAGGCCGGCGTGATTCGAAAAGGAGCCATTTTAGGCGCCCTGTCGTTGTATCTGGATTTTATCAATCTGTTTCTGATGCTGCTGCACATCCTGGGGGGGAATCGGGAATAACGCTTCCATACTAATCCGAGAATATACAGCGCAGCCTTCTGAGATCTGGTCTGTCAAAACTTGACAGCAGCATAAGCTCCTGAATAAGTTAGCGTTTAGTTTGAGATCCGATTGTCAATGGAATAGCAGTTCGTAGAATGCTGAAACCATCCAAAGTTGGCGACATGCAAAATTCTGAATACATTCATGAGAAAATCCCGGGGCAATTAACCATTGTTGTATTGATCAAGGTGAAAAAAGACCAAGGAAGCGAAAGCGCTCTTCGCCAGACATATTCAGTTTGTAGATTTCCGTTGGATTTCGCTTGTAGCCATCCTCTTTAACAAAAAATCTGCGATACGCAAAGAAGCCATGCCATCTCCGTAGGGATTGGGCTTTCGAGCCATACTCCGATAAAAATCTTTATTCGTCAAAAGGCAATCCACTGCCTCAAAAATACGATCCGGGTTCGTTCCCGCAAGCAAAACCGTACCTGCTTCCAGGGCTTCGGTGCGTTCCGTTGTCTCCCGCATTACGATGCACGGTCTTTCAAGAGAAGGGGCTTCCTCCTGTATGCCGCCGCTGTCCGTCAGAATCAGGTCGCTCTCTATCATCAAAAGAACAAAGGCCGGGTAGCCCAGCGGTCGAATGCAATGAACATTCCCAAGACCCGCAAGGGCTTCACGCACCGGCCCCTGCACCCTGGGATTTAAATGCACAGGATAGACAAGATCCATATAAGGATGGGCTTGAGCAATGTTTCGGATTGCCTTGCAGATATCGGAAAAACCCTGGCCGAAACTTTCCCTTCTATGGCCTGTAATGAGGATAAAAGGATGCTTTTTTCCCCTTTTTTTCCACCCGGCGGTCTCAATTTCTCGTTCCGCCATTTCCCTTACAAAGGAATCCGAAATCAGTCGATTTTTCATCCATAAAAGGGCATCCACAACGGTATTGCCCGTCACGACAATCTGATCAGCAAGGACACCTTCAGAAACAAGGGCCGCACGGTTGGCATCGGTCGGTGCAAAATGCCAGTCAGCAATGCGGGAAACCATTTGGCGATTCAGTTCTTCGGGATAAGGTGATCGAATATTGTAGGTACGAAGCCCCGCCTCCACATGCCCTACAGGAATCTGCATGTAAAAAGCGGCAAGAGATGCGGAAAAGGCCGTTGTCGTGTCCCCTTGTACCAGAACTATATCCGGTTTTTCTTCTTCAAGCACCCGCTTCATCCCGGAAAGCACCCCGGCTGTAATCTCAAATAACCCCTGCCCCGGTCGCATCAAATTCAAGTCCCAGTCTGGCTGAATATCAAAAACCGACAAGACCTGATCCAGCATCTTACGATGTTGCGCCGTAACACAAACCCTCGTTGTGATATTTTCCGATTTTTGGAGCTCCAGGACGAGGGGAGCCATCTTAATGGCTTCGGGGCGTGTGCCAAAAACAAGAAGAATGCGCACTTCAGACCTCATTGTATGCGGCAAGAGTTTTTTCTGCAATGCACCGCCAGTCAAAGGTTTCTTCCACCCGCTTGCGACTTGCCACACCCATGGCATGCATATCCATACCCTGCAAACGCAAAATGGCATCTGCAAGGCTTCTGGCGCTGGCCGGATCACATAGAAGACCCGTACGACCTTCATCAATCAGATCCGGGATCCCTCCCACGCGGGTACCCACAAGAGGAATCCCAAAGGCCATGGCCTCAAGCCCGCTGATACTGGTGGCTTCCATCAGGGAAGGCAACACCGCAAAATCCGCCGCGGAATAATAAGGAAGAATATCGCCATGGGTCAGGCTACCGGTCATTACAAAACGTCCCGCAAAATGACGTGAAAGAAGATTTCGGACCTTTGCCGCTTCGGGACCATCCCCCACCAGGATCAGACGCAGTCGCTCATCGGATTTCAACAGTTCTATGGCTTCTGCCAAATAGATCACGCCATTTTTTTGAACCATACGCCGGGTAAGAATGCCGACTTTGTCTTCTGGCAAAAAACCCAGTTCTTTGCGTATCCGTTCCCGATCTTCCGCATGAAAACGATATGCCGCCGTATTCACGCCATTGGGAATATATCGCAACAATGCTGGTACAGGAAAAGGAATTTCCAGCAATTCCCGGCTGGGCGCCAGAATAAGACGAGGTTTTTTCAGGTTCCGGCGTAAAAAAAACATCCGCCGGATACCTCCTTTACGGATTCGGGCAAGATAGCCGGATGTATGGTTGGTGTAGATCAGGGGAACGGTAAGGGGACGCAACCACTCTAGAGGGGCCATGCCATGAACATGCACAAGATCCGGATTTAAACGGCGGACAAGGCTATGAATTGCTCTGTCCGTGGACAAACCATAAATGGGTGCCGCACCCCAAAGCGTGATCCGCCGAATTTCCAGCCCATCCAGAGTCTGCGCATTCGGCTGCCCGGCAAGCTTTCTGGTAAGCACCCTGACAGAATGCCCCAAACTTGCCATTGCCCTGGAAAGCTCATACACATGGGCTGCAATCCCCCCCACAGTGGGTGGAAAATCCAGGGAAACCATTAAGATCCGCATGAAAATCCTCTATTTAAGGGAGTTGGTCCTCTGTCCCTTGCATCTGCCAATATCACGAAAACAAGGAGATACCAAGAGCAGCAGCATGTTTTATGTTGAGTAAAATTTTGACAACTCGTCGGGATGCGCTCTGATTCCAATTAATACCAGAAAATAAGCCACCAGCGACAGGTACCCACTATGATAGATGTTAAATCCGGCTAATCCAAAAACAAACAGGATAATCGGCCATGTGATCAGGCCCCAGCGCCATCCGTCAAGATTTGTGAACGTCATTCTAACAGCGTTTGCAAAAAGCCAGCCGAATACCGTCAGACCGAGGATTCCGGTTGTGGCCATCAACATCAGAAAAATATTGTGCGCATGATAGGCATTATACGCCCATGATCCATCAAAAAGCTTGCCGTTGGGTGCCAGATAGGCAATTGATCCGGGGGTTGAAGTCGCTGTGAAGGCATCTTTAAAAGAGGATACCCCAACGCCAACCCAAGGGTGATCTCCCCAGACAGCAAGTGATACCTTCCATATATAGAAACGGTGATATAGACTGTTCAAATTTCCTATTTTTTGAAAATAGAAAATTATCACCGTACAGGCAATCAGAAAAACAACGATTCCCATAGTCGACAGCGATGAGAATCTTTTTTTCACACTATAGAGCAATACGGGGAATATGCCGGCCAGCATGGCAATAATTGCCGTACGAATACGAAATTTAAAGGTTACCGCCACCGCTATCAAACCTATCACCGTAATGATCCATTTTGCTCTTGGATTCAAACGTGTATCCATTAATGCCCAGGCCAGGCAAAACGGCGCAGCGTAGGATGAAAGTGTGGTAATTCTGCCCGCTTCTCCGATCTTAGTCGTATAGCGAACCAGCGACTTTCCAAGTAGATCAAATCCAATAACATAAGCGAGGAGCGTGTTGACTGCGGCGAGAACAACTCCGGCGGCCAATCCGAAGAGACAGTATCGAACCACAGGTCGACGGCGGCTGGTATCGATCATAGCAAGAGCAAAGAGGGGGTAACGAACAAAACTGACGTCATGTGCCCATCCCTTACTGCCTTGTCCGTTTAATATCAGGCTGAGTACGATGCATCCGAACCAGATCATCCAGGGTAACATCAGAGGATGTCGGATTAAATCCGGTAAAGGATTTTTTTTCGCTACATAGCAACGGCCGATCCAGAAGAGTCCGGAGGCGGCAATAAGGGTTTCAAAACCGATATTTCCAACTACAAGTCCCACCGGAATCAGGGCGCCGGTGACACTGACAAGATCGTCAAGTCGCCGTTCTATTTTCATTTTTTCGTTTGAAAGTGTTGGGATTTTCGGCATCATATTCCAAATTGAAAAATCGAATTTAAAAATAAATTTTAAAACACAAATCGTGTTTATACACCAAAAAAAACTTTTTCAAAACGACAGATGAGAAAGACAAAAAATAACCGCATGCTGCAAGTGGGGACATGCCCATCGAGAAAACGGGGATTGGAAAAGGCAAGCAAGTGTGGCAACCTGAGAATCGTCGAATTGAGTTTGGTTGCAGGCGTCCGTCAAGTGCCGAACTGGCCATGGGATTGGCCTCATGATTCCGTTACAGCGCTACGGCATCGCGTAAAATTGTTTTAAAAGCGCAGCGCCCTTTTCGATTGAAATCAGGGCTTGAAATAAGAAATAGGAGGCGGCCGATTCATTTGACCCAGTAAGGTCAAATGAATCGGCCGCCTGTATAACTTTTAAGTTCCTGCTTTATTGTTTTGGCGATTTTGAGGCTTTCTCAGCGGTATCTCCCACAACGATTCTGTCTTTGTTGAGTTCCAAGATCTTTGGGCCGATGCCCTGCACTTTCATGATATCCTCGGGAGTTTTGAACATTCCATTCTCATTTCGGTATGCCACAATTCTTTCGGCATATTTTTCCCCGACCTTGTCGAGTTGGGTCAGCTCCTCAACCGTTGCCGTATTGATATTGATCTTGGTGCTTTCTTCGGCAAACAATACCCCACTCATTACGACTCCAAGTATTGCGGCAGCACAGAACAACTTTAAGATCAAATGGTACTTTTTCATGTTTTCCTCCTGACTTCAGGTGTTTATAAAACGACGCCGAATTGTTTAACCCTTTCATGGCGTCCGACATCGGCAAAAAATTAAAAAAAGATCTGTTCATTTTAAATCAACCGCCATTTAATTCTCGGAAGCTCTATCCGGCGCTTCGTCCTCCACGACGATTCGATCCTTATTCAGTTCCCAGGCTCTCGGACCAATTCCCGGAACATTGACAATGTCTTCCGGTGCCAGAAAGGGACCATTTTCGTTGCGATAGGCGATGATCCGCCGGGCATGTTTAAGCGTCACGCCTCTGAGTTTCACAAAATCCGTGTAGGAAGCGGTGTTAATATTGATTTTTTCCTCTGAACTGCCTTCAGGATATTCCGCTTGAGTGGACGGGATGATAATCAACAAAACAGCGGTCACACACAAGGCAATCAGAAACAGTTTTTTAAGACTCATCTTTTCCTCCTTACCGGTTGCAGTCGTGAAATGATTCCATATAGAATTGGCGGACTGTTGAAAAACCGCGCCCAAGACCGCCATGCAACATCAGCGCGTTGATAATGCAAATCACAAACGTAGAACCATGTCTACGAATTTTTCGCGAAATTCTTGAAACAACACTTCACAATCGTACGGAAGTTCTAATGAATAGGCCTTGTTAAAATCGGCTATTTAACGAACACCGGCCGGCAGGTCGCGGCATCGGCTGGAACTTGATGGAAATTAATTATTAGAGATATTCTGCGAAAAGGTCAAGTTAAAATCTTTTCGAAACTTTCAATCATGTTTTGAAAATCTTCAATCCCTTTTTCGTCAACGATTTTTAATCTGCGAACCGTTTCCAGGTTCACCAGAGCGAAGATGCCGGTTGCCCGGCAACAGAGTTGATCGCTTTCACTAAAAATAAGTCCCTCCAGAGTCGCCTTTCGCTTATTGACATCAATCGTTCTTGCCTCCGCCCGCAACTGCCGGCCGACGGCAACGGGATTTTTAAAATCCACGGCAATGGATTGCGTCAGGATAAAGGAGCGGAAAAAGTAAATCGTTGTCCAGCTCATGATCTCATCGAGAATGGTGGACAGCACCCCGCCGTGCGCCAGATTGTTCCATCCGCACAGGTGGTCCGGAATGCTGAGCCAGGAAAACAGAGATTTCTCATCGGTATAAAACCGCATTTTCAGGCCGTGGGGATTTGACGGACTACAGGCAAAACACCGATGCGTCTGTCTGACCGGCAAAGGTTTATAAGCAGGGTTGATAATCATTTTTTCGGCTTTCTTGCGTTTCATCCTGATATATGGCGCGAAGCATGCGATTGCTTTCGTCCAGCCCTTGTTGGCAGAATGGCCCCAGAAAATCGCGAATGCTTTCCAGATAGCCGAGCCCTGAGTGATTGCATCCGGAAAGCAGCTTTGTTCTGGATTCATTTAAAGCCGCGGAATAAGCCTCCAGAACGGGTTCGACATAAGGATTGGATGCCATCAGCGTCCGGTAAAGCTCCAGATCCTGGGCAAACAAGCGGGCGGTCAGGTCCATATTGGCCCTGAATACCGGTGTGGCAACGAGCAGGGATTCTTCAGGATCGACGGCCAGCATTTCCAGGGTTCTGGCAAAAGACACCGTTATCATATGCGTCAGGCCCTGCACAATCGCCATATACCGGTCATGTTTCTGCGGCTCCATGAAGGTGACTGCAGCGCCGTAATTTCGTAACAGCGCGATCATCCTTTGTACAAGACTACCTCCCCTGCCGGAGCAGACGATGATGTTCTGGCCCCGAATGGTTTCCGTGAAAGGTCCGAACAGGGGATGAACGCCCATTACCTGCGCCGGGCTGTCGTGCAACATCGCTTCAAGGATGGGGGTCTTAAGGGAGCAGACATCCATCAGAAGTTGATCGGGCGAAAGCAGCGGGCCGATTTTCTTGCACATCGTGATCGCTGTTTGAATCGGCAGGCTGAGTACAATCACATCACAGGATCGGGCCAGCATTTCAGGGGTCTGATCCGTATCCAGATCACAGATTTGCACCGAATGACCGGCCTGAATGAAAAAGTCTTCAAACCATCTCCCCATGTTTCCCCTGCCGCCGATGATGCCGATGCGAACCGGTTTCATTTGAATGCCCTTTGTCTGAGAATATGATCGGTCAGCACCAGGTTGACCATGGCCTCGCATACCACGTTGATTCTGGGAATGGCGCAGACGTCATGGCGTCCGCTTATTTGAATCGTGGTCGGACTTCCATGCCGGTCGATGGTATGCTGGGTTTTTCCGATGGAAGGAATCGGTTTGACCGCCGCCCGGACCACGATGTCCTGGCCGTTTGTGATTCCGGCGAGAATTCCCCCTGCATGGTTGGATAGAAATCCGTTTTCCGAAATCGGATCATTGTGCTCCGAACCCAGCATTCGGGCGGATTGGAATCCGGAACCGATTTCAACGCCTTTAACCGCACCGATGCTCATCAAGGCTTTGGCAAGATCCGCATCCATCTTGTCAAACACCGGTTCTCCCAATCCGGCGGGTATGCCCTGTGCCAGGACTTCAACGATGCCCCCGACCGAATCCTGCGCTTTTCGGACCTCGTCGATTCTGCGGGCGATTTTTTCTGCAGCCGACATGTCGGGGCACAGAAAAGGATTCTTCGTCACCACGGACAGATCGTTTTCCTGAGCCCGGATTCCACCGATTTCCAGAGTGTAGGCTCTCACTCGAACGCCTTGCGCTTTTAATATCTCAGCCGCAACGGCCCCTGCGGCAACCCGGGCTGAGGTTTCACGCGCCGAAGCGCGCCCGCCTCCGCGCCAGTCGCGGATTCCGTATTTGGCCTCATAGGTGAAGTCTCCGTGTCCGGGACGGAACACATCGGCCAGGGGAGCATAAGCCCCGGATTGTGCGTCGGCGTTTTCAATCAGAATCGAAATCGGAGTGCCGGTACTGCGCCCTTCAAAGACCCCGGAAAGAATGCGGATACAATCCGGTTCCCTGCGCGAGGTGCTTGCAGCGCTGGATCCGGGCTTTCTTCGATCCATCATGGGCTGAATGATGGATTCGTTCAGAACGATGCCCGGCGGGCAGCCGTCGATCACGACGCCAAGGGCCGGTCCATGCGATTCTCCCCATGTGGTGATTCGAAAAAAAGATCCAAATGCGTTCCCCGGCATAAGACAGACTCCAATTGATCAGGCAATATGGACCATCAGGTTTTGATCTGCAAGAATTTGCAAAATGACATCACCGATTTCTTCAACCGATGCATCGTCAGTGTCAACAAAAAAATCCATCGCCTGGGCATAAAGGGGATTTCGCTCGGCCAGCATCTCGCAAATTTCCTCAAGGCTCCCCTTTTCCGTCAAGGCCGGCCTGAAATTCGTTGTATTGATATCTTTCCGCATCCGATGATCAATGGTTTCAGGCCTGGCGCGCAACCAGATCAGCAGTCCGCAGGATTTCATTTCAAGAACGTTTTCAAGATTCAAAACGACCCCTCCGCCGGTTGAAATTACCTGGTGGCTGGAAAGGCAGAGACGTTTCAGAAGTGAAGCTTCTTTTTCACGGAAACAGGGCCATCCGTGGGCCTGAACGATTTCCCGAATGCTCTGGCCGCAATCGTTAACAAGCTCCGAATCCATGTCGATAAACGTCCATCGCATACGATCCGCAAGCCATTTTCCAACGGTAGTTTTGCCGGAACAACGGTACCCGATCAAAAAGATATTCATCTTCGCCCCTTGCGCATTCCGCTAAACAAGATCGTACAGGCTTTCAAAAACATGCCAAAAGTTGGGAAATGACTTGACGACGCATTCCTTGTTTTCAATCACAATTCCCGGCGTTTGTAAACCGGCCAGAGCAAAACTCATGGCCATCCGGTGATCATTATAGGTATGAATCAGGGCGCCCGAAGGCTTGCCTCCCGCAATCCGAAGCTCGGAATCGGTGCACGACGCATCAATCCCCATTCTGCTCAATTCGGCGACCACGGCCGCAAGCCGGTTGCTTTCCTTTTCCTTTAAATGCCCGACATTTCGAATGATCGTGACGCCCTCGGCAAATGCGGCCACAACCGCCAGAGTGGGAACCAGATCCGGCATATCGCCCATATCCACATTAACGGCACGAACAGCCCGACCGCATACCTCGATGCTTTCAGAATTCTCGAGGATGCGGCATCCCATATTCTCCAGCACCTCGGTAAAACGAAGATCGCCCTGTCTGGATTGTCTGTTCAGCCCCTTGACGGCGATACAGGCGCCGGTGATGGCCGCAGCAGCCCAGAAATAGCCGGCCTGAGAAGCGTCCGGCTCAACGGTGCAGGTTCCGGTCCGGTAGACCTGGACCGGCGAAACCTTAAAGCTTTCGTAACCGTTTCTCTGAACTCTTACGCCAAATCGTTCCATCACGTCGACGGTTAAATCTATGTAAGGTCTCGACACGACCCGACCCTGTGTAAAAATTTCCATTCCGCAACGCGTGTAAGGCGCAATCAACAGCAATGCGGAAAGGTACTGGCTGCTTTTTCTGCAGTCGATTCGAACGGTGCCTCCGATTGCCGAACCGCCGGTAATGATGATCGGCGGTCGTCCCGTGTTGTCAACCGAGCATGCTTGAACCTTTATCTGGTTTAATGCGTCCAGGAGATCTGCGATCGGACGCTGGTGCATTCTCTCGGTTCCGTAAAACCGGTAATCGCCCTTGCCAAGCGCCGCAACCGCGGCCAGCAGACGCATGCTGGTGCCCGAATTCCCAAGATAGATGGGTTCCGTGCAGGGCGCCAGTCTGCCGCCGGTTCCAAAAACCTTAAGCGAGTTTTCACAAGCTTCGATGCGCACTCCCATCCGCTTGAGAGCATTGATGGTCAGCAGCGTGTCTTCGCTGAGCAGCGGATTGCATACGTCGCAGATCCCGTCGGAGAGGGCTGCGGCAATGAGCACGCGATGGGTGAAACTCTTGGATCCCGGAACACAAACCTCGGTCCTGGCGCGAACCGGTCCCTGTATGATTTTCATATCGACGGGCATGGATTATCCTTTTCAGACGATCGTTCCTGCAAAGCCTTCAGCACCGCCGCTCGCATGTCGTCGACAGGCGCTTTGCGGCCGGTCCACCATTGAAACTGCAAGGCGCCCTGGTATACAAACATGGCCACTCCGTCTATCGTGGTGCATCCTTTTGCTTCGGCTTCCTGAATCAGAGCGGTTTTTAAAGGAGTATAGACGATGTCCATCACCACCATGCCGGCTTGAAGGTTTTTGGAATTCACGGCAAGTTTGTGAACATTCGGGAACATTCCCATGGATGTGGTGTGAATGAGAATGTCGCAACGAATTCTTTCACTGTCCTCAAGGGGGCGAAAATCCGCTTCCAGTTCCTGAGCCAGCGCTTCCCCTCTTTTCCGGCTGCGATTGTAAATGGTCAATGTGCCGGCTTTTTTCCGGATTTCAAACCCGATGGCCCGGGCCGCTCCTCCGGCGCCGATGATGGCCACATGCTTTCCATTCAGGCTTGTCCTGGATTCAAGCGCGAGAATCGCCCCTTTTCCGTCGGAATTGCATCCTTTCAGCCGTCCGTTCGAATTTACGACGGTGTTGACCGCTCCGATTGTTTGGGCTTCCGGGTCCAATTCATCCAGAGAGTCGATCACGTCGACTTTATGCGGGATGGTAATGCTCGCACCTTTAATGTTCAGGGTCCGCATCGCATCCATGGCGGACTTGATGTCTTTGACATCAAAGGCCATATACGCCGCATTGATCCCCGCAGTCATAAAGGCACGGTTGTGCATGACCGGGCTCAGACTGTGGGCAACAGGATGCCCGAACACAGCGTAAAGATCGGTATTCGCCGTGATGGATGGTCTGAAATTTTCTTTTATTTCCGATCGGTTCATTTTCTGTCAACCCTGGGCCTTGGGATAGGAACCCAGTATTTTAAGATACAGACACAGCGAACGCATCTGATCGATGGCGGTCCGGACCGGAGGGTCCTGCTGGTGCCCGTCGAGTTCCACAAAGAAAAAATAACTCCAGTTCTGCTGCTTGGTCGGCCGGGATTCGAGCTTGACCATGTTGATGCCGGCATCGGCTATCGGTTGGAGCGCATGATAGAGAGCGCCCGGCCGGTGGGCGGTGACCAGCATGATTGAGGTCTTGTCGTTTGCCGTGGGCGCCGGAGCGTCTTTTCCAATCATGATAAACCGTGTGGTGTTCCGGCTTGAATCCTCAATGGCCCATGCCGCCACCTGAAGCCCGTAGATCTGAGCCGCCTCGCAGCTGGCAATGGCGCCTGCATCAGGGCGTTCAGCCGCCATTCGGGCCGCATACCCTGTGCTTTCGCAGGTTTTAATAACGGCGTCGGGAAGGTGTCTGTCCAGCCAGCGGCGGCACTGGGCCAGGGCCTGCGGGTGAGAGAAGATCTCTCGAATATCCTCAGGCCGTCCATTTTTACACAACAGGGCGTGAGATATGGGAGAATAGATTTCACCGCAAATTGACACGGTGGATTCAAACAGCAGATCCAGCGTGTGATTGACCGCGCCCTCGATGGAGTTCTCCACGGGAACGACCCCGTAATGGCATTTGCCCCTCTCAACCTGCGAAAAAATCTCATAGATGTTTTCCTGAGGCACAAATTCATTCAGATGACCGAAATGCTTCAATGCGGCCAGATGGGTAAAGGTCGCCTCCGGCCCCAGAAAAGCGATCTGAATGGGGCGCTGCACCCTTCGAGCGGCGGCGATGATCTCGCTGAATATGTGTCGCAGTTCCTCGGTCTTCAGGGGCCCTTTGTTGGCGTCACAGAGAGACTTCATCAGCCTGGCCTCCCGATCCGGATCCAGAACAGGCGCCCCGTTCAGGCCTTTCAAATTGCCGATCTGTTGCGCGAGCATCAACCGCTGGTTGATCAGTTTCAGAATATTTTGATCGATTTGATCGATTTGCCTCCGCAAATCTTCAATCGATATCCGATCATCTTTATGCTCTGTCATGCAGTCACCGCCATGATTTATTTTTCGGAAATGGTTTCCTCGATGGCGTATCCAAAATGTCTGGCCCCCTCTTCCATGGCCACGAGCACCTTGTCGCCCGTACTAAGGCTTGCCACCGACAACGGCGAGCCATCCGGAGCCGTCAGCCGTATGGTCTCGGCGTTTTGCAGCAAAACGGAGATTTCCTTTCCGTTGCAGACCGCCGCAATCAGAACCAGCGGTCGTTTTTCGATCTTCAGACGTCCGATCACCGCCTCGGTTGCCTCTCCTTTATAATTCACGATCTGAACGGAATCCCCGGCCCGCAGTTCCGAAAGATACCGGGTTTTTCCGTCAGGCGTCCGGGTATAGGCATGCACCGGACCGGCATTGACGCGAAAAGGCCGGGGCGCCACGTAGGGATTCTCAATGCTTTCCGCATGCACCAGGAAAAGGGCGTTGCTGCTGTTTCCCACCAGCATTCCCTCCCCCTGGGTCATTGTGGTGCAGGTGTCCACGCATACCCTATCTCCCATGCCAACAGGGCGAATCTGTTTGATTTCAGCTTCTGAAAGCGCGATGCTTTCGCTGCCCCGATTCAACAGGGTCAGAATCTTTGCCAGCTGGCCCGGATCCTGCGTGTCAACCAGAATATGATTGACGCCTTTTTCCAGAATTCCGAATGCGGTCTGGGCTTCGTCAAAATCACGCACATGGGCGATGATTCGAGCCCCCCTGGCGATCAGATTCTCAAGGGGAATCACGCTCCAGTCCGCAAAGGTCACCACGACCTGTTTCTGCCGGGAAAGCTGAAGAATTTCAGGCTCATCCTCCGCACTTTGAATTTGAAAAAATACCACCTGTTCACCGATCTTCAGATCCCCGTCCTCGGATACGGTCTGAATTCTTCCCAGTTCCTTGACCTTGCCGGAGAATCCCTTGGGAACCATCACCGCCTCTGCACCGCCTTCAAGTGCCGTGGTGACCAGGGATTTATTCCAGGGATCCGCCTTTACCCAAATTGTCCGCATAGTTACACTCCTCGATCAGGTCGCTGCATTTAAAATATCCAATGCGCCTTGAACATCAGCCCCATCGTGAACAATGGCCGAAATGGCCCTGACCATCTGGGAAGGATTGCGATGCTGAAACACGTTTCTTCCGATCGATGCTCCGGCGCCGCCGGCATCGATGGAACCCTTGACCATTTCCAGGATATCCCGGTCCGAATCCATCTTGGGACCGCCCGCGATAATAACCGGAATCGCGCATCCGGCCACCACCTCTTTAAAGGTTTCGACGGAACCTGTGTAAGAAACCTTGACCAGATCGGCACCCATTTCGTATCCGACCCGGGCGGCATGTTTAATGACATTGACGTCGAATTCGTCTTTGATGCGTTCCCCTCGCGGGTAAATCATGGCCAGAAGCGGCATGCCCCATTCCCTTGCCTCATAACTGATGCGTCCTAAATCCTGAAGCATTTCCTTTTCCTGGCCGTTTCCGATATTGACATGGATCGATACGGCGTCTGCGCCCAGCTTGATCGCCTCTTCCACGCTGCACACCAGGGTTTTCGAGTTCGGATTTGGAGACAGCGATGTGGAAGCCGAGAGGTGGATGATCAGTCCGATATCCCCTCCTTCCCCGCGATGTCCTTCGGCCACCAGTCCCTTATGGGCAACCACGGCGTTTGCGCCGCCGCTGACGATCCTTCCGATGGCCTGTTTCATGTCTCCCAGGCCCGCGATCGGTCCCATGGAAATTCCGTGATCCATTGGAACCACCACTGTTTTTCCGGTGTTTCGATTGATGATCCGTTCTATACGGATACGCTTTCCTAACAGACTCATGATACCCTCTCCTTCAAAAGCAAAAGGCTGTGAGAATTTCCCGCTCACAGCCTCCGAAAACCAAAAAAGCCGTGAGCAGAGTGTCTGCCCACGGCTTTTGCGCTCAGTTGATGATAATCAGCGCACCAAGGGCAGAACTCTGGTGAAATAATAATACCAAAAATATCCGCCCGAAAAATTCTGTGTCATCTGATCATCCATTAAGTAAACAATGATACAATTTCTTATCTAATTATCCATGCTGATACTGTTTGTCAAGAAAATTTATTGAAAGGATTCGAGCGGAATTGAAGCCTTGTATAAAAAAGCCTGGCCGCGGATTTCGTAGCGCCATACAGCCGCTGGGACGATCAGCGACACTCCCCGGCTCATTTCGATCGCGCTCTTCGTCTCTGTGTCTGAAATCTCCGCAGTTCCTTCCACACACAGAAGAATCTCCATGCTTCTTTGACCGAAGCTGGAATAGCGGCTTCCATCCTGGAGCGAAATTATGGATAGCGCAAATTCCCGGGCGCAAACCGGGTATATCTTTTCGCATTCCCAAACCGATTCCGGATAAAGAACGGATACGGGCTGCGCGGCAAATTTGACGACATGCATCAGCTCGGGCACATCGATATGCTTGCAGGTCAGACCGCCCCGCAGCACATTGTCCGAATCGGCCATCAGCTCGACGCCCATTCCTTTAAGATAGACATGGAGTTCCCCGGGTTCCAGAAAGACCGCCTCTCCGGGTTGGAGGCAAACCAGGTTCAGAAAGAACGGTGCCATCATGCCGACATCGTTCGGGTATTCCTGATTCAAACGCAATGCCCATTGAAATGCCGGGTCATCATATTTGCCGGCACTGGAGACGGTTTCGGCAATCAGCTCGGCCTTTTGAACGCTGGAAAGCGTCATGAGTGATTTGAAAAAACTTTTCAGCCCGGAAATATCGAGATTGCGTAAATTCTTTGGACAAGCTCTTTTCAAGAGACGTTGCGTTTCATCCAGGCCTCGAAATCCTTTTAACGCCCAGAACGGCGTCAGCGCACAAAGACATTCGGGTTTATGGTTGTCGTCCCGATAATTGCGGTTAAAGGCGTTTATGGCGATGTTTTTCTGGTTTTCCCGAAAAAAACCTTCCTCGGCCTGCTCCTTGTTCGGATGAGCTTGGATGGAAAGGGGCTTTTCAGCGGCCAGTATCTTGAAGAGATAGGGAAGCTTTCCATGAAACTTCGTCGATGCAGTTTTTCCAAGCATTTGATCCGGGGATTCGGCGATAAGATCGGACAGAAAAATCCACCGATCATTCACCCGGACACGGGAAGGTCCTCGGGGGTGAGTCCCCATCCAAATCTCTGCCTGAGGGACGTTTGAAGGATTCGGATTTCCCGTCAATTCGGCGATCGCCGAACAGGAACCCCACGCATATGGCTGCACTGTATTTTGAAGAATGCCAAACGTATTCATTCAATCCCTCAATAATTCTTCGTTACCAATTAGTAAACTGATTTTTTGATTATTATATTTTACATGCAAATTCAAGAAGTTTGACCTTAAGGGCCTGTGGCTGTTAAGGCATATTTCCTTGTCACACAGCGCGATCTGTGGTAGTGGACACAATAAATTTATGTATTTCCGAAATCAGAAATCGATACACATGATATTTCACTGATCCGGCTGTAAATGCTGTTGAAAACGGGATAATAGTCCTGTGTTGAACGAACCGCAATTATTTTTCATATTTCTAAAATTATGATGAACGCATCCAGTGTTTTTGAAAAAGTTTGTCTGGCCTTTGCGAATCCCGCATTTTATCCGCATCCTGTTTTTGGAATTGAGCGTCTCGACACCCATATTTCGGCGGTTTTTCTGACCGGCCAGTGGGTTTACAAACTCAAAAAAAGCGTGGATTTCGGATTCCTTGATTTTCGGACCCTGGAGGCTCGAAAATACTTTTGTGAGATGGAAATCCTTTTGAACCGCAGACTCAGCCAAGACATCTATGATGCGGCGGTACCGGTTTATATGGATGCCGATGGACGTATCAGTCTGGAACCAAAAGGGAATGTGGTTGAATATGCGGTCAGAATGAAACAGCTTTCCGATGAACGCTGCATGGCAACCATGTTGCTTGACGATCGGGTCTCCGCGGGCCAACTGGCTGATCTGGGAAAATTTCTGGCGGACTTTTATGCTCGAAGCGAACGCAATCCCGAGATCGATGCCTTCGGAAGCATCGAAAAGGTGGGATTCAATGTCGAAGAAAACTTTCAACAGGTTGCGCCTTATGTCGAAGGACTTCTGAATCCCCAAAGATGGGAGCATATCTGCAAAACGAGCCGGACTTTTCTCAGGGGCCACAGGAATCTATTTCAAAAGCGGATCCGCGCGGGTCGCATTTGCGACGGGCACGGGGATCTTCGGACAGAACACGTATATTTTCAGGACGGCATTCAGATTCTGGACTGTATCGAGTTCAATGACCGCTTCCGGTACGGGGATGTTGCCGTGGATCTGGCTTTTCTGCATATGGATATGGAGTATCGGGGATATTCCGAAAAGAGCCAGGAATTGCTGTGCGCCTATGTAGATCCGGCGGATGATCCCCAGCTTTATGCCGTACTGGACTTTTACAGCGCTTACCGGGCTCTTGTCCGCCTGAAAGTGTCGTGCTTTACGCTGGATGGACTGAACCCGGAAGCGGCCGCTTCTCTGAAAAAGGTCATCTCTCGCTACCAAGATCTTGCTTACGAGTATGCCCTGCGTTTCAGCCGCCCAACCCTGTGGGTTTTCTGCGGCCTTCCGGCGACAGGAAAATCATCGCTGGCCCAGGAGGTTCAATCCATACTGGATATTACATGGCTTCAATCCGATAAGATCAGAAGACAGGAACTTTCCCAAGCCCCCGACGTCACTGCTTACGGCCAGGGAATCTACCGCCCCGAATCAAGAGATCTGATTTATCGGCGGCTTCTGGAGGAAGCCGGGACATGTCTGAAAAGCGGAAGATCGGTAATTGTGGACGCCACATTTTCCAGGAGCAGATGGCGGGAAAATGCCTTTCAGATCGCACGTGAATCTGAGAGCGATATTCTTTTTGTAGAATGCCGGTGCAGCGAGGATGAAATCGTTCATCGACTCAGGCAAAGAGAAATCACACAAGGGCTTTCAGATGCGCGGCTGCAGCATCTGCCGGACATGATCAGAGAATTTGAGCCCATGGAGACCATCGAGGAACAACACCGCATTACCATTGATGCCCAGGGAGCTGTTTCTCAAACCGTTCATCAGATTGTTGCCCAGGGATATGATCGTAAGTGCGCCCGGATTAAGCAGCTGGAAAAAAACCCGGCTTGAAATTCTGTTTGCTTTCGAACAGGCTGGTGAAACCATATTAGCAATGGTCCCCTCATCCACTGCCTGAATCCTTTAGACCTTTGTCTATTATATTATGGCACTACCCGAATTTTTTCCGAACCATCAAGCAGAATGGCGCCGATGTCTGCCGCAACAATCTGTTTTTTATGCAGATCGCTGATCAGCGAGGCAGCATCGCTCGCTTTGATGCAGATCAACAGCCCGCCGGAGGTCTGCGGGTCATAAAGGATATCGCGCATGATATCATCGATTGCCGGATCCATCACCACCATGGGCTCACGGAATTTTCGATTTTTGTGAGCGCCGCCGGGAACAAGGCCGATGGCGGCATATTCCATGGCTTCGGGAAGGATCGGAACACAAGAGCTTTTCAGTAAAATGCTGCATCCGGAACCGGATGCCATTTCGGCCATGTGGCCCAGCAGGCCGAAACCTGTGATATCAGTGCAGGCATGCACTGTGTATCGCTTCATGATTTCCGCAGCCTGCCGGTTCAGGGACGCCATCAGGCGCGTCACTTTCTCAACAACCTCCGGATCGGCCAGTCCCCCCTTGACAGCCGTATTGATAATGCCCGTTCCCAGAGGTTTGGTCAGCACCAGATGATCGCCCGGAATCAGTCCACTTTTGATCAAGATCTCCCGGGGATGAATAAATCCGGTGACCGACAACCCGTATTTGAGCTCAGGGTCTTCAACGCTGTGACCGCCGATAAGGGCGACAGCGGCTTCCTTGAGCTTGTCTATGCCGCCCTGAAGGATCTGGCGTAAAATGCCGATGTCCATCTGCTTGATGGGAAAGGCAACAATATTCATGGCGGTCTTGGGAACTCCGCCCATGGCGTAGATATCGCTCAATGCGTTGGCTGCGGCAATCTGTCCGAACCAGTACGGATCATCCACAATGGGCGTAAAGAAATCCAGGGTCTGAATCAAGGCGAGCTCGTCGTTGATTTTATATACTCCGGCGTCGTCGGCCCGATCCATGCCGACAATGACGTTTTTATCAGTGGGAAACGTCAACCCGCATAAAGCCCGGTCCAGGTCCCCTGGCGCCAGTTTGGACGCTCAGCCGGCTCCGGAGACGGTTTCGGTTAAACGGCGCGGCTCAATACTGCTCATACATACTTCCTTGCGCAAAAAATTAAATGATCATGTCTTATCGGCTTGTGGATCTCCGATACCGCTTGACATATCCGACTTTAGTTATTTATAAAAAATTACCTTAAACGAAAATTTGACTTTATTCAACCCATTGCCGCCGATCTTACCCAATGAATCTTTTCGGGGAGGCTGAATTATGAGAGGTTATCTTTATATTATCAGTACGATGGTTTTTTTATTCGGAATCATTCTGATCCTTTACACGAATGCTTTAAGAAATTGGCTCAGGCCCCTTCTGTCGGCAGGAAAGGCATCAGAACGCATCATCTCGTTTATCGTTCTGGCGGCAGGCGTAACGCTGGCTTTTGCTGCAATTGACAGCTTGAATTTTGAGTTTATTCTCGGCGCAGGAATGATCGTTGCCGTCGCGGGGCTGGTTTTTTTAATCAACCCCAAGGGCGTTTTTGAAAAGACTGCAAGATGGTTCGTTGAGACGGCTTTGCCTCGGGCTTTGCGGCTGTGCGGCGTTCTGATGGTCGTGATCGGGGAAGCCATTTGGTTTCTGACCTAGCCTTTGGAAGTAATTTTCGATTATTTTAAAATACTTCCGTTACAGGTATTGTGGCGATATCCGCGAATTTAAAGCTCGGTCGATCATGTTCGGCGAGCATGTCGGCCACGCGCGCGAAAGAATTTTCAGCAAACACAGTTCTTTCTCCATTTTGTTTTTGAATTCCGAACCGGATGGAGGCAAGCTCTTCGGGTCCCAGCTTGTTGATTACGTTTTTAGTCACCCATATAGAGCCGTATCGGGCAAAATCCGAGAGTCGAGAGGCATAGTTGATGGTGTCTCCCAACGCGGTAAATTCAACATTAGAAGCGCAACGGATGGTTCCACAGAATTCCTGTCCTTCGTTGATGCCGATGTTCAGGTAAAAATCATTAAGCCAGCCCTTGCGGACCCGCCACTTCTCGCTGAAAACCTTTATTCTTTCGCGCATCTCTTTTGCGCAATTAATGGAATTCATCACATGATTGCCGCCGTTGGGGCGATTGATGAAATAATAAACAAACCCGTCTCCGGCGTGCTTTCCGTAGATTCCTTCGTGTTTTTCAATGCAGCCGGCAAGGGATTCCCACAACTGGTTGATCAACTCGAAGTATTCGGAAGGAAGCAATTCTGCGCAGATTCGGACGGAATCCTGCAGATCGGCCACGAGTACGCTGAGCGATGCCAGGGACGGAATGCGCTTCCGGAGCAGGTCAGCGATGATACTGCGCCGCTGTCCAAGCAGATTCAGAATATCACTGGAGGATTCTTCAGCCGGTACATATACAAAAAACAATCCTTCCCTAAAATGCATGCAGTAAATATGGTAGACCTGAATGGTTTTATCCCGGAGCTCGAAGCGTGCCCAAAGATCGCAGATCTCTTTGCATTCCACCGCTGAAGCGTCATCATACAGGGTTTTCAGCAGATGAATCTCGTTTTCTCCGATCCCGGAAAACAGGGTGGGCATATCGCTCCTGGGCAGGCTTTGTTTAACAATGCCCAGATGCGCGCCAATGATCTGCTGCCAGTTTTGAACATGGTCATGAAATTGCCATCTGAAAAAGAGCTTGAATATATTGCGCGACGCCTGCTCTTCAATGGTCCGGACAGGTTGATTGAAAATTTTTTTCTGAGCTGCGTCATTGATCCATTCAATTTCAAAGCGATGATTGATTAAATAGGCCGGAGCGTCGAGCTCGTCGATCGTTAATGTCAGGTGGGAATCATCGCGTATCGTTTCACAGGTCTGTACCGGGCATGGCTCAGTCCGTTTTTCAATCGTATCTCCGTCTTTCACTTTTAAGGGATCCATTTTTTGAAAATGCGCCGCAATTTCATCGATGGTTTGATTTTCCCGCTTAAACTGTCTGACCTTCGAAATTCTGTCCAGGACTTCCAGTGGGAAATAACCGATCTGTTTTACCCCCTTGAGGGTCGCGCCAGGATTCTTAACGATCGGTCGGGGCAGTATTCCAAGCTTGATGTAGTTGTTTAGGGTTGCGCGGGAAATATTTGATTGTGCTAAAACTTCCTTGCTGGATATCCATTCGTATAAGTCTGTCGGATTCACGGTATAGCCTCCACAAATGGTTAAGGTTTCATTTTGACACGCACCAACACAACCTGTATATTGTGTCTAATTAATCTGTTTGTATCGCGTTGTCAAGTTATTTTTATCAAGCCAAACGGCCCGATCAACTTTTTAATTAAACTGTATAAATATACAGAGGTGAAATGTACAATCGGTTTAAATAGACAGCTTTAATTGAATTCTCGATTGTCAACACCAGGATTTCCTGATACAAACAGCAGACCGTTGTTCCCCTGTGAAGATCAAAAGTAATGGAATCGCATATGGAAGCAAAATACATCGGAGCCGTTGTCGGTTTTATCCTGGGAAGCGTGGGCTATACATTGTCCAGGTTCTGGATAATACCCATCATAAGATTTAAAATGGTGCGGGGCCGTGTGTTGAGATTGGTATCGTGCGCCGAAACAGTTTTAGATTCCGGCACACTTCGGGAATCGACGATTGCCGAGCTTAGACAGATCAATGTTAAACTGTCCGAACGGTATAATAAACTGCATCCGGCTTATCGAACATTTCTTGCGAATAAAGGGGTTCTGGTAGACGATGCGGGTAAACACATATTAACGCTTGCCAATACGCGCAATGAAGATCATGCAAGAAACCACATTTCAAAAATCAGAGACTGCCTAAAAAAGTGAACAACCCGTATTATCCGTATATGCGCTTTCTCGCTTCCGCTGCAGATTTCAATATGTCAACCCGGCTGTCCACATAATCAAAAACCCGGGCTTTCGACTTTCCGGGCGCGGGCCTTAGAATCCTGCCCAGATATTGAAGCACTCGTCCGCTGAAACGTACAGGCGTTGCCATGAACAAAGTAGACAGATTGCTGCAATCAAATCCCTCCCCTATCAGCTGACCGGTAGCCACCAATACCCGGACCTGTCCGGAATTGATTCTGTCCAGGACCGCTCTTCGTTCAGCGGCGGACATGTCTCCGATCAGAAGTTCCGCATCAATCTTATGGCCGAATTTTAATAGAGTATGAAGCGTACGGCAGTGGCTTTTTCGATCGGACAGTATCAGGCAGATTCCGGAATGCGCCTCCGCTTCCTCAGCCACGTCCGATGCGATCAAGCGGTTGCGTGCATCGTCTGCCACGAGCTCGGAAAGCATTCGGCTGTATTCCTTGACCGGATCAAAATAAGGCTTGAATTCGGTTTCGCGGACCACAACCTCCGCTTTTAACACAGCGCCTTCTTCGATCAGCTGCTCAGCATCCATCTCGTGATGCACTCCGCCCAAGTGCCAAAAGATAAGGCGACTCAGCCCGTCTCTGCGCCAGGGAGTCGCGCTCAGGCCCAGCATGTATTTGCAGTCAAACCCAATGACCGCTTCGGTGAAGGTGCGGCTTGGAATTCGATGACATTCATCTACGATCAGGTGGCCGGTCTGCTTGAAAACCTCATCCACGCACCGGTACAGGCTTTGAACCAGTGCAACGGTGATGATTCCGCCCACCCGGCGTTTGCCGTCTCCAATAAATCCGATCTCGTTTTCGGAAAGTCCCAGAAATTTTGCAATACGCTCTATCCACTGGAATGCCAGCTCCTTGGTGTGGACCACGACCAAAGCCGGTTGCTGCCGCATGGCGATCATGTAAAGCGCCATGATGGTTTTACCTGAACCTGTCGGAGCGCTCATGGTGCCGAAATCCTTCTTCAGCATTCGGTTGACGGCGGTCTGCTGATACGGTCTTAGACTGCCTGAAAAGCAATATGCCACCGGAGTCAGCACTCTCCGGTGATCCGCAATTTCATAGGTCGCGGAATGTTGGTGGCAAAGATGAATGATCTGCCGAATGTACCCCCGCGGAACGATCAGGGCATGGCCGGCCGCCTTGGCGTAAAATTTCAAAATTTTCGGTGTGCCGCGGTTCCACCGTCCCATTCGATGATTTTCAATCCATTTGGGGTTGTCAAAGCTTAATTTTTCCATCACCTCATTGCGGAGATCTTCCGGCATGCCGGTAATTCTAAGCCTGTCTTTCAGCGTCAGCTGGATGGGAAGAACCTTTTCGCGGTCTGTTGTCATCTTGATAACCCTCTTGATTGTCGAGAATTTTATACATCAACGCCGCTGTAAGAACAAGCGTTCGAATCAAAAGCGCCCTCTTTTTCAGCAACAGCTTTTTGGGTTTCAGATCGTCTGCCGACTTGAAAGAGCTTGATCTCGAAAAAATGTATCTCGGCTTTCAGAAGATTCAGGGCGGTCCGGTTGACCGCTGCATGCTGTACGTTTTCAGATGCGCCGTGTATTACGCCTCGGAAAAAGATCACGACCCCGAACTTTTTAATTGGTGGAACTGGAAGGACTGGAAGCTGCGGGAATCATGAGATGGAAATAACATTTGTCATACTCGCAGCGACGATCGTTTCGTTTACCTTCAAAAGTCTGAGGCCGAATCTCGTCGCCCTGCTCTCCTGATCTCGCTCTATCTTGCCGGCGTGGTCGATCTGAAAGGGGCATGCACACCCTGATCGGAACTCCTCCCAATATCGTTATCACGGACTACCTGGTCGGCGCCGGCTGAAGCCGTATTGATTTTGTTTTTTCCTTTTGGTAAAAAGAAATATACATGGAAAATCCTGTCTGCCAGGTACGGCGGCGAAGTTCAAACAGTCAGAGTAAACACTTTTCTTGTTGAATCCCGCTATAAAGTAAAGCCAATGCCGACTGTTTCCCAAAGGGCCTGTTAACGACAAAAGTCCGCCATCGCTTTGGAAAACAAACCAAATCAGGGAGGCATACATGAAAAAAGCCCTTTTGGATTTGCTGATCTGCCCGGCCTGCCTGCCGGATGAAATTCAATTGAAGGAAACCATCAAAGAAGTCTCGGGTTGTGACATTATCAAAGGGGAATTGGCATGCCCGCAATGCCGCAGGGCCTATCCCATCGAAAACGGGATCGCCAATCTGGATTCGAATGCATCTTTCGGCAGAACTTCGCATGAAAACAAATATGAAACCGCACAGGTGGTCTCCGCTTACCTGTGGAGTCATTACGCGGATATTTTAAACGATGAAAACGCTTCGGACGCCTATCGCCGGTGGGCGGACCTGATGCAGTCCCATGGCGGCGTCGCTATCGACGCGGGGGCCGCGGCGGGAAGATTTACCTTCGAAATGGGTCAAAAAAGCGATCTTGCAATAGGCCTCGACAACTCGCATGCCTTTATCCGGGCGGCCAGGGAATTGATGAACCGCCGTGAAATAAGGATAACGCTGAAACAGGAAGGACGCATTACCACCGATGTCGCCTTTTCGCTGCCGCCGGAATGGGACAGCGAAAAGGTGGAATTCATCGTCGCCGACGCCCTGGCGCTGCCTTTTCGAGCCGACAGCACCGCGTCGCTCTCCTCTTTGAACCTGATCGACAAGGTGCCTCGACCGATCCTGCACCTCGAGGAAATGAACCGGGTGGCCCGCAAGGAGGGGGCCCAGTTCCTTCTGTCAGATCCTTTTTCATGGTCCGAGGAGGCCGCCAGCGAAGCGGAGTGGCTGGGCGGCAAGACCAGCGGCCCTTATGCCGGCAAAGGCATTGACAATGTCATGGCCCTGCTGAACGGCAACCTGAACCGTCTGCCGCCCGGATGGGACATAACGTCGCACGGGCATGTTTGGTGGAAGATCCGTACGCACGCGAACCACTTTGAACAGATCCGCAGCTGTTATGTAAAAGCCGGCAGGTAGTTCAACAAAGCCAGAGGAGACAAACCCGATGAGAACAGATACCATCTGCCGTTTATGTTCTTCCTGCTGCCCGATTGAAGCCGAAATCGAAAACAACCGGCTGATTTCCGCGAAAAGAAAATCGATTTTGCCTGACGACAAACAGCTGATCTGCCCGAAATTAAATGCGGCTGCCGATATCGTCTATTCTTCCGGAAGGCTGAAAAAACCGCTGATTAAAGACGATGCCGGCAATTTTCAGGAGGCGTCCTGGAATGAAGCGCTGGATAGAATTGCCGAACGGTTTCATTATTTTAAAAAAGAAGGCGGCGCCCAATCCGTCTGCTGGCTCAGAGGAATGGCGGCCGACTGGGGCGCTCCCTGGGACTATGTGAACCGCCTGATGAACGCCTTTGGTTCGCCCAACGCCATCGGAAACGGGTCGGTATGTCACGTGGGACGTGAATTTGCCCATACGATCACCTGCGGCGCCATGACCATTCCCCTCCTGCAGAGCGCCCGCTGCATTCTGGTCTGGGGAAAGAACGACCGGGATACCAATCCGGCTGCCGCTGAAGGGATTCTGCAGGCCAGACAAAGCGGCGCAAAGCTCATTGTGGTCGAGCCGATCAAAACCTGGCTGGCAGCCCATGCCGACATATGGCTGCAGATCAAACCGGCCCACGACGGCCTGCTGGCCATGTCCATGATTCATGAAATCATATCTCAAAACCGATACGACGCTGAATTTGTCGGCAAATGGACCATCGGCTTTGAACAGTTGAAGCAAACGGCGGAAAAGTATCCGGCCGAAAAGATCGCCAGGGATATCTGGCTGGATCCGGAAGCCGTCAAAGCGGCGGCCCGTCTATATGCGACGACTCGGCCCGCCTGCATCGTCGATGGCAACGGTCTGGACATGCAGCTGGATACGTTTGATGCAACCCGCGCGGTCTGCATGCTAAGGGCCCTGACCGGCAACCTGGACGTCAAGGGCGGAGACTTCATTCCGCAGCCGGTGCCGGCCCGCAATCTTCAGCTCAAAGACCGCCTGCCCGCCGGGATAAAGCCGATTACCGTTGACTATCCTATGTTCAACGAGTTCAGCGCGACCTGGGGCAATCATGTGCAGTCCTGCGTGGTCGACGCGATTCTGGACGAAAAGCCCTACCCGGTCAGGATGCTGGTGTCGCAGTCCGGCAATCCGGTAACATCGATGATGGATGCCGACCGCGTGACGCGTGCGCTGGAAAAACTGGATTTTCTGGTTGTCATCGATATGTTCATGACGCAAACCGCCCGAATGGCCGATGTGGTGCTGCCCGCCAGCAGTTGCTTTGAAAAGACGCAGCTCAACCGCGCCTGCCTGCGCAACAGCCTGGTCCGTATTCAAAATCAGGTCATCGAGCCGCTGGCGGACAGCCGGCCGGACTGGAAAATCGTTTTTGAACTGGGGCGCAGAATCGGACTGGAAAACGAGTTTCCCTGGCAAACCGTCGAGGAAGCGATCGATTATCAACTGGAACCGGCCGGCATAACTGTGAAGATGCTGCGGGAAAATCCCGACGGTCTTCGGGCCTCGGACATGCAATTTGAAAAGCACAAAACCCATGGATTCAAGACCCCCACGGGAAAAGTGGAATTGTATTCCGAAAAGCTTGCGGCAAACGGATTCGCGCCCATACCTTACGACGACGGTTTTCCGGCGGAACCGATCAGCTTTTGCGATCGACAGGACCAATATCCGATCCTGGGCATCAGCGGTGCCCGCGACAACCGCTTTACCCATTCCCAGTTTCACCATATCCCATCGCTGTCATTGAGCCAAAGGGGATGCGTCATCGATATCCATTCAAACGACGCGAAGGCGCACGGAATTACAGAGGGCGACAAGGTCAGGGTGGATACCCCGCGGGGCTGGATTGCAATGCCGGCAAGAATATCCGAAGTCGTTCATTCGGGATCGATTCGAATCGCCTGGGGCTGGGGTGACCTGAATACTGGTTGCAACCTGAACCGTTTGACCGACGACGACCGGCGCAACCCGATCATCGGTACGCCGTCGGGCCGAAGTTTTATGTGCCGGATTTCAAAGGTGGTATAAAGACGAGTACCTTTGTCCTGATAAGGTCTTCCTTAACAGTTCCCTTTACGACTCATCGAGGCTCGTATGCCGAAACTTATGGTGTTCAGCCGCGCACTACTGACTGATTCGTTTGGAACGATGAATCCAATTCTGAGGATTTCCGGCGATAATTTTGGATGTCTTAGACAGATATATAGAATCCGCGAGGAGCGGAATGCTCTGATAACAGCCGCTCTACTGCCGGTGCTGGCCAGTATTCTGAGGCGAAGTGCGCAGCGGTTTTTTACGAATGTCGCGCTCCATTCTGACCGTGGTCGGCTCTATACGAAATTTTTTCCATGTTGACGCTTCCGATCTGTTCTGTTTGTGATAGAAATATCAGCGTCTGTTTTTTCCACCTGCCTCGACAGGATATTCTCATGAAGACAGAAGCCCGTATCTTTCGTAAAAAGGCCCTGAAGGATTTGCAGTCAA